>Ga0181555_1000650_pt1 | contig 33305 bp, 40 predicted proteins | sample 011ome_15_FD_145601 | JGI IMG/M metagenome (GOLD analysis project Ga0181555, IMG submission 145601) | Coastal salt marsh microbial communities from the Groves Creek Marsh, Skidaway Island, Georgia - 011504AT metaG (spades assembly) | ecosystem: Environmental > Aquatic > Marine > Intertidal zone...
AAATGTAAACAAAAAAGTAAATATTATAAAAACCCGGTAGTACATTGGGGAGATGGAGAAAATTTATGTCAGTTGAAAAAGCAGGAGAAAGATTCTCCGGATATAATAAACCAAAGCGCACACCAGGTCATAAGACCAAATCACACGCCGTCCTTGCAAGGTCAGGCGGTAAAGAAAAGCTAATTCGGTTTGGTCAGCAAGGTGTAACAGGCGCAGGTAAAAACCCTCAGTCTGCTAAAGATAAAGCCCGTAAGAAATCCTACTATGCTCGTCATAATGCGCAAGGTGCACCAGCAGGTCCGCTATCTGCAAAGTATTGGTCGCATAAAGTAAAATGGTAGATGAGAAATATGCTGAAGAGCTAATCAAATCTCGTAATCAATGGCGTAGTAAAGCGCTGATGAGGGCTCGCCGTATTGAAGAACTAGAGGCTGAGATCCGTAGATTAAAAGGACAGGGGTATGAATAGATGGCAGTTAATGCAGCAGGAAATTATACAAAACCGACCATGCGAAAGAACTTGTTTAACCGCATTAAAGCAAGTAATAAAGGCGGTAGACCGGGCCAATGGTCGGCTCGTAAAGCTCAAATGCTTGCTAAGCAATATAAAGCAAAGGGTGGAGGCTACAGAGACTAATGGCAAAGAAGCCTACGCAAAAGAGCCTAAGCAAATGGACCTCGGAGAAATGGCGGACCCGAAGTGGTAAACCCTCTACTCAAGGACCATTAGCCACTGGTGAAAGATATATGCCGGCTTCTGCTGTTAAAGCATTATCAGCTGCTGAGTATGCTGCAACAACTAAGAAGAAACGGAAAGATACGAAAGCTGGTAAACAGCATTCAAAGCAACCTAAAAAGATTGCTGCTAAAGTACGTACACATAGAACATAAACCCAGGAGCGGTACATGTCACGATTTGTTCAAGAACCACAAAAGCTGAAACCAGCTAAGAAGCCGCAGGCGCCTCTCCCTAAAGCAGGTAAGTATTCTGTAAAGGAACTAGAGAAGTCTAAACCAATCTATTCAAATACCGGAGGTAAGTATTAATGTCTACACCTCAAGGGTATAAAGAAAGTGTAACTGATGAGCAGTTAGTTAATCTAATTGAGAGTGGTGTAAACAACTCAACAGGTGATTGGCTTAATTCATCAGACCTTGCAAGAGAACGGCTTAAAGCAACATATGAGTATGCTGGATTACCAGTTGCCCACCTCGCACCTCAGGGTGTTTCAGCAATCGTTGACACTTCAACTACAGAAGTTATTGAAGCATATACCGCAGTATTGTGTGATCTGTTCCTAAGCAACCAGCGCATTGGTCGATTCCTACCATGGAACGATAGCCCAGGTGCATTCCAGGGCGCTAAAGATGCAGCGATGTTAGTAAACTACGCAATTTTTAAACAGAATAATGGTTGGGAACTTATAGAGCAGTGGATGAAATCTGCACTACTATGGAAGAACTCTGTTATTCGTTGGGCTTATATTGAAGACTATGACTACGTATTTGAAGAATATGAAGAAATTAGCCAGACTAAACTAGATGAAATCTTATCAGATGATAGTTTAGAAATCGTAGGGGACCTGGAATTTGAGAACCGTGCTAAGCCAACTTCCGATGGTATGGCACCAGAAGTAGAACTTATATATGTTAATGTGCGTGTTCGCCGGGAAATTAACAAGTCTCGCGTTAAGCTTGAGCTTGTACCGCCGGAAAACTTCCGTATTTCTAGGGATGCAACATCAATTGAAGATGCTTCTTTTGTTGGTATCCAGAATAGTATGACCCGGTCTGAAATCCGTAAGTACTATCCAGATATGGCTGATGCTATTTTAGATTGGGATGAGTTAGCAGATGGTACAACCTGGAATGGTGCACTGGACTACGCTCAGGATGTTGCAGCAAGAAAACAAATTACCGGTCAAGAGTACTATCAAGGGTCAAATTCAGTAAGCGAGACACCTCTTGAAGCTAGTCGTGAAGTTGTTGTAACTGAATGCTGGCTACACGTAGATCGTGATGGTGATGGTATTGCTGAGCTTAAGCATCTTATAGTAGCAGGTAACTTTATTCTGCATGAAGAAGATTGTGATATGGTTCCACTTGCTGATATTGTTCCGTTTGGTATTCCTCACGAATATTTCGGTCTATCAATGGCCGACTTCACACGTAGCTCAACACTTGCATCTACTGCAATCCTACGGGGTTTTGTTGAGAATACATATCTTACTAACTACTCACCGAAGCTAGCTGATCCAAACGTAGTTGACTTTAGCGCACTGCAGAATATGAAACCTAAGCAGATTATTCCAACTAATGGAAGTCCTATGGGTGCAGTTCAACAGCTACCGCCAGAGGCAATCTCTACAGGTACTGTCCCGCTACTAGAACATTTACAGCTTATTAAAGAGCAGGCTACTGGTATGTCAAAGGCTGCGCAAGGTTTGAATGATACACTATATGTATCAGGTAACTCTGAGCAAAAGCTTTCAGCTGTACAATCAGCTGCGCAGAAACGTATCCAACATATTGCACGTCGATTTGCTGAGACAGGTTTCAAGCGGTTAGTTAGTGGTGTGTATCATACTTTAAAAGAATCGCTGAAAGGTGACTTCACTTATAACATGCAAGGGGTGTTTAAAACTATTAACCTCGAGACACTTCCTTCTAAAATGGAAGTTGAAGTATTGCTTGATATCGGTGAAAACTCAAATGCTACAAAGATTGCTAAACTATCTAAGGTTGGTGCAGAGATTTTACCTGCTCTTAATCAGCAAGGTGCCGGTATGGTTGTTAAGCCCGCTGCTCCTGCAGTCTTAGCAACTAAACTAATTGAAGCAATGGATCTCGATAGTAATGACTTCCTTGAAGACTATACTACCGATGAGTTTCAGCAGAAAGCACAGCAAGCAATTCAGCAACAGTCTCAAATGGCTGAAGCTGCGAAGCAGGCTGAGCAAAGAAAAGCTGAAGCAGAAATTGCCTTGTCAGAAGCTAATGTTATGTATACGAATGCTCAATCAAAGAATACATTCGATGATAACTCTAAGCAACTTGCAGTGGCAATTGATAAGCACTTCCAGGAGTGGGCAGACCTTAGCATTAGGGCTCTTAAAGAAGGTGCAGACCTTCCTCCACATCCTGATTATAAAGAAATCTTAATGATGGCACGTGGCTTACTACAACCACCACAGTCACCGGAATAAGAGAGGATAAATGGATAAGTACCGTAAGTCAGCTGAGACGAAGCTGAGTAATAATAAATCATACGGTAATCATAAAATTCATCCTGAAGAATTGGCGCGTCGTGCTCACGTAAAGGGGCACTTCGCTGCCAAAGAACGGGATGAGTTCTTTGATGAAGTATATGGTGAAGTCTTAGTTGACTTCTTTTTAGAGTGGCTCAAGACGGAGCCGCATGAAACTAAATCTCGAGAGTTCCTCTACTCTTCAGCCATGGCACTTGGTAGTGTTAAGGAAAGAATGATAAACTTCGAGATGTATGGGAAGAACATCCCACACCTTATGGAGGATACAAATGAGACCGATTGATATCGAAGCTCTACTTAAAAATTATAAAGACATGATCAATACGCTTGAGTACGATTCAATGCGCAGTGCAGGAAAAGCAAAGATTAATGCAGAGACATTAATTGATATGCATGCACTTGTCGAGCGTTATGAAAAATTATTGAATTCCCAGAAAGCAGCCCCAAAGAAGGAGGCTAACTAATGGAACAGGATACCGAAGCACAAATGGACTCTACCCAAATGGATGACTCTACCGCAGAGGTTAATAACGGTCAAACTGAAGACGCCTTGCTGGCTGACATTGTACGAAACTCCGAGTTCGTAGGATCTCTACCCGATGAGCAAGTCCCTGAGTTAGACCCGGAAGAATCAGATGAAGAAGACCCAGAACAATCTGATGAAGCCGATAGCGAAGAAGTTGAAGAAGAGGTCGAAGAAGAAGAAGCTGAAACTGAAGAAGAAGATGCCGACGAAGAGTCCGCTACCGATGAATCTGATGTTTATGCTACTGAAGACTTAGACCTAGAAGCTAAGGTTGTTATCAAAGTTGATGGCGAATTTGCCGAAGTTTCTTTTGGTGACCTGATTAAAGGTTACTCTACTGAACAGCATCTTTCTAAAAAGGGTCGTGAACTTGGTGACGCAAGAAAAGAGTTGGAAGAAGAATACCAAACAAAGGTGGAAGAGTTAGGCGTAATGTCTAAAGCATCTGCTGCGGTATTATATTCTAATGAACAAACGTTATCAGCCGAATACCATGAGCTTGAATCTAAAATTGAGCAAGCTCGTAAAGACGGTGATACCTACGAAGTAAATGAACTCAAGGACCAACGTGAGCAAGCGCAAAAGAATTACTGGAACGCTCGTAAACAACGTGAATCACTTGTTACTCAGATTACTCAACAGGAGCAGCAAGCAAACGAGACTGAATGGAAACAGCAGTTAGATTATTTCAATGAAACAATCCCAACGCTTATTCCCGATTTCAATGAAGAAACAGCTGGAGCAATCCGGCAGTTTGCTATTGAGGAAGGAATTTCCCCCGAAGTTTTAGATTCTATTGCTGATCCTATTATTGTTAAGTTTGTTGATGACTATCGACGACTTAAACAAGGTGTTACTAAAGGTGCTGTTAAACGTAAGTCAACCCCAACAAAGAAGGCTCCGTTAAGGAAAGCAAAGTCTGTATCTAAACAAAAAGAAGATGCACGTGAAGCTACTCGTAGACGCACTTTAAGTGGTCAAGCTTCAGCTGACGAACAACAAGCCTTTCTAAGAACTCTTGCTGAACGCTCCTTAAATCTTTAATACCTTAGGAGGGTATAAATAAATGTCAAGCACTCTTGGTGTACGCGGCACAGGTGGACCACAAGGTCCAGCTCGCGGAACTGGCAAAGATGTTTCCCAGCGGGAAGATCTAGCTAACTTCATCACAATGATTACTCGTGATGAAACCCCTTTCATGTCATCTGTTGGCAAAGCTAAAGCAACTGCAATTTATCACGAATGGCAGACAGACCAACTCGATACTCCAGGCTCTTCACGCATTGCTGAAGGTACTGACTACATCGAACCATCTGTTGCTGGTGGTACAGGTACTCCTGCAGTCGGCGATCGCTTTGCTCGCACTGGCCCATACCGCACTCGTCTGGGTAACTACACTCAGATCAACGGTAAGACAATTGCTGTATCAGGCACACGCCGTGCAGTAGATCAGGCAGGCATTGCAGACGAATATGCTTACCAGCTCAAGAAGCGTGGTACAGAGCTTCGCCGTGATGTCGAGCACGACATGATTCACTCATTCAACGTATCAGCAGCTGTTGGTGTTCAGGGTAATACTGCACGCTCAGCTGGTGGTTACCAATCATTCATCAACTCAGCTGATACTGTAGTATACGCTGGTCAATGGGCCTCGCCTGCTGTTGCTGGTGATGGTACTCAGGTTGTTCGTTCTTCACTGACAACAACTGCAGCACCTACTAAAGGTTCACTTGCTTTGTCTGATCTTGATGCAGTTATGCAGAAGATCTACGAGCAGGGCGGTAAGGCTTCAAAGGTTATGCTTTCACCAAAGCTGCGCCGTGACTTCTCTGACCTTGTCCAGGCTTCTACCAATGTTCAGCGTAACATTGATGAGTCAGGTAAGCTGCGCCAGTCTGTAGACATCTACATGTCTGACTTTGGCGATCTCATGGTAGTTCCTAACTACATCATGGGCCTTGCTAACCAGGTACAGTTCATCAACTCAAACGCAACACCTGCTAACCTAGCAGCGACTACTAACGTAGCCGACTTTTCTGCATTGATCTACGATCCAATGTGGTTTAATGTTGCAACCCTGCGCCCAATGCAGGAAGTTGATGTAGGCCAGAAAGGCGACTCAACTGTCGGCATGATGGTTGAAGAGTCAACCTTGGAAGTACGCAACCCATCAGGTTGTGGCGCTATCTACGGCTTGAACTAAAATATCTGAGGGGAGGCATCTAGCTTCCCCTCTTTTTATTATAGGAGATAATGATGGCTAATAAAAAAGGTATTATTTTAAAAGATGGGTCTATGAGTACAGATCCAAAAATTATTGCTCGTGAAGAAAAAAACGAACTAATAAAAAAACTATATGGTAAAAAAGCTACATATAAAATGGGCGGTGGTAAAATTTCAAAATATTATTCAGCTGGTGGTACTGTAATTACTGGGAGAGACTAATGAAACTATGCGCAGATTGCCCATCACCAGCCAAGTGTAAAGCTGCTGGAAAGTGTATGAAGAGTATGCCTCTTCCAAAGTCAAAGCCTAAATACGCAAACCCAAAGCACCCTATGAATGCTGAGCGTACTGGGCCATCAACTTTAAAAGAAGATCCTGTTTATAAAAAAGCAGGTGGTAAAATTTATAACTGTCGATAAAATAATAGGAGTACAGTAAATGCTAGTTATTCAACTTGCTAACGGGAATACTTACCCCGCAGAAACATGTGTATGGCGTACAGCCTCAGCCGCAGCAGGCGGCTATCAGCTTACCCATCTTACAGTTGGTACACCTACGATTGCCGTAGGTACAGCACCAGCAACCGCACCAACTGGTGCAGAGCTTGGCTATATTGGAAAGTCTGGACGCTTTGTAGCGTATACAGAACCCGCCGCTTAATTAAGGAGTCGAGGACATGTCAAAAGAAACAGACTTTAAATTCCACAGTAGCACTGTGGAAGTAGATAAAGGTATTAACGCTGGCTTTGATCTTCAATCAGGAGACTGGCAAGCAACACAAGATATAACACAGTATAAAGAGAATGCACGGTTAGATCGTGAAAAACAAGATCATTATGGAATTAGGAAGGATGGCTATCGTAAGATGGCAACGATTCCCGATATCGTAGCAATTAAGATTCTACAAGACCATAATATTGATCTTCATGATCCAGCGTTTATGCATGATTCAAATAATATGAAGAAGTTAAAAAGTATCTTGATGACTGAATACCGCGATCTGCTAATCAATACTTAATTAGGAGGCCAAGGATGGCAAGAACTTACACGCAGTTCGTTGACTTAGTAAGGAACTGGTCTAATAAAGATTCCGCAGTTCTTAGCGATGACATAATCAAAGATTGTTTAAGATATGCTGCAGATAAGGCATATCGTAAACTAAGGGTTATTGCGCTTGAAAACACTATTAGTTATAACTCAACTGACTTGATTGCTGCAACAACTGCTGGAAACAACCTTGTTCCTAGTAAGACGGAAATCACCGTACCATCTGACCTTATTGAATTTATTGAAATTCGAGAGGTAGATGCAGTAAATCAATCTACACGAGTTTTTAACGAAAAAACAGATTTGAGAACATTTAATGATTGGACGGCAAGTAAATATAATTACTCTGCTTTCTGGACTAGGCGAGGAAACACAGTAATCCTTTCTCCTGCTTTCCGAGATGGAATAGCTAGTGGTACAGCCACTAAGATTGAATTACACTATTACCGCAGACTCCCAGCATTAGATGCACTATATAATGTAACACCAACTAACTACACTGCAGGATTACTTAATCCGTCTTCTCAAGGTGTAACAGGTGCTGTTGAACTTTGGTTTTCTACAACCGGGGGTGTAGCAACTCCTTATGCAACACAAGCTGAAGCAATCGCAGCAGGTGGTACAGTTACAAGTGCATACTATCTTGGGCAGCTTGCCTATAATTGGCTACGTGATGATAATGAAAGAATTCTTCTTATGGGTTCATTAGGCGAATTATTTGCTTATCTACAAGATGATGATCAGGCACAAAAATACTTTGCTATGTTTGCTCAAGAAATAGATGAGTTAAATGATGAAGATAATAAACGGGGAGCATCTGGCGGTAACATTCAAATGAGTTATAATGCAGGAGGGTTAATCTAATGGCTACACCTGCAAGTCCAGATACCACTGATACCACAGGAGCAACCGATGATGGTTCTCTTGGTGGACTTTTCAATTCAGGTGATGGTAGTGTAGTAACTACATTAGCCAGCTCTCTTGCTGGACTAGTTGAAGATGCACAAACCGCAGCTACTAATGCTGGAGTTTCTTCAGCTTCAGCCGCAGCTAGTGCAACTTCAGCAGCCGCCTCTTTAGCTTCAATTGGAAATTCAGTAACTGCTTCAGCAGCATCCGCTGCCGCCGCACTAGTATCTGAAAATAATGCTGCTACAAGTGAAACTAATGCGGCTACTAGTGAAACTAATGCGGCCACTAGCGAAGCTAATGCTGCTACTAGCGAAACAAATTCAGCAACAAGTGAAGCAAATGCGCTTGCTAGCGAAACTGCAGCGGCGTCAAGTGCTACTCAGTCAGCAGGAAGTGCTACTAATGCGGCTACTTCAGCGGGAAACGCAAGTACCTCTGAAATAAATGCAGCAGCCTCAGCAGCAGCAGCGCTTACATCAGAAGGTAATGCTTCAACAAGTGAGACCAATGCAGCTACTAGTGAAACCAATGCTGCAGCATCCGCAGCGGCAGCTCTTGTTTCTGAAACTAATGCAGCGACTAGCGAGACTAACGCAGCAACTTCAGAGACTAATGCGGCTACTAGTGAAACAAACGCAGCTAGCTCAGCTACTTCAGCAAGTAGTGCACAAACAGCAGCAGAGGCAGCAAGAGATCAAGCCTTAGCAGCCTTTGATAATTTTGATGATAAGTACCTTGGCGCTAAAGCAGCAGACCCTACTACTGATAACGATGGTGATCCGCTACAAGCAGGTATGTTATACTATAACACTACTGATGATGTAATGAAAGTTTACACAGGTAGTGCTTGGGTTGCAGCCTATGTTTCAGGTTCTGGTTTTGCTGCAATAACTGGTGCTACTTTCACTGGACCTATTTCAGCACCAAGTATCGATGGTGTACTTGCAAGTACTGTAACAGGTACTACACAGGCAAGCGGAACTAATAACACTAGTATTTCAACAACTGCCTTTGCAGTAACAGAAGCAAACAATGCAGCGGTAGCTATGGCTATTGCACTAGGATAATAGGAGATAACTATGGCTAATAGTTTTAAAAGTAAAACAGATACCGCTATTGGAACTTCTGCTGCTACGCTTTACACTTGTCCAGCTGCTACACAAACAACAATTATTGGACTTACAGTAGCTAATATTGTAGCTAGTCAAATTGTTATTGATGTAGAGTTAGATGCTAGTACAAGAACAAGCGGCGCTGAAGATAGCGTTTATATTATTAAAGATGCACCAATTCCTGTAGGCAGTAGCCTTGTTGTAGTTGGTGGAGAACAGAAAGTAGTAATGGAACCAGGAGATACTCTGAAGGTAACTAGTAATGTTTTATCTTCAGCAGATGCTATTGCGTCACTTCTAGAAATCACATAAGGGAGGTTTAATATGTCATATATTGGCAAAGGTGTTGAGGTTGTAACCTTTAACACAGCAACAACCCTTGATGTAGCAGGTAACATTACGGTTGGTGGAACCGTAGATGGTCGTGATGTAGCAACTGACGGTACTAAGCTAGATACTATTGCTGCAAATGCAATTGCAAATCTTTCAGAGGATACAACACCTCAACTCGGTGGAAACCTAGACCTTAACACTAGTAACGTTATTGGAACTGGTAATATAAATATTACTGGTTCTATCACAGGAACATCTTTTGTTTCAACTGGTGATATGAGCTTTACTAATAACAGTAAGGCTATCTTTGGTACATCACCAAGCCTAGAAATATACCATGACGGTAGCAACAGTATTCTTGATGATGTTGGTGCTGGCAACTTTAAAATGCAACTTGCTGGTGCTGATAAGCTAGAAATAACTAGCACTGGTGTAGATGTCACTGGCACTTTGACGGCTACAGATGCAACCACAACAAACAATGGACTTATTCTTCAATCGTCTAGCGTAACTAAATCTGCTTTGAATGTTGCTGCTACAACAAATCAAGGCATTAACGGAACGGCTGCTGGCGACCAATACAACTGGACTACTGGCGGCAAAATGCTTTGGTCAACTAATAATGGCACAAACGCCCATTTGATTTTGGACAGCAGCGGTATCTTGCTGGTAGGAACAACTACAAGTAATAGCGCAAATGTAGGGCACGGGCTTAATCCAAATGGGTTTACATATCACACCCGTGATGCGGGTGAGGTCTTACGGCTTAACAGAAAAACATCAGACGGCGATATTGTAGTATTCCGCAAAGACAACACCACTGTGGGGAGTATTGGTAGCACAAGTTATGCGGATGCTTATATTGCAGGTGCATCTACTGGTATCACCTTTGGTGGCACTAATGTTACACCAACTACAAATACAGGAGCGATATCAGACAACGCCAAAAATTTAGGTGGTGCATCAGCTCGTTGGCAAAACCTCTACCTATCCGGCACATTAACAAACAATGGCACTGGGGGTATCAATATTGATACCAGCGGTAACGTGGGCATTGGGACGAGTTCGCCAACGAGTAAATTAAGCGTTGTTTCTGGGACAAACGCTGGTATTACCGTTAATGATGGTACTGTAAACACAATACTTTTTAACACCAGCAGTGCTAATGGTTCTGTAGGCACAACTACAAATCACCCAATGGCTTTTTACTCTAACAACACAGAACGTATGCGTATCGACAGCAGCGGCCAGCTAATCGTTGGTCACACTGGAGCTGGCAGTCCTTACTTTAATGAAGGCATCGTCCTCAATCCCGCCGGTGATTCTGTGTTTCACAGGGATGGCAACTCTGTAGTTGATTTTTCTAGACAAACCAGTGATGGGAATATTGTCAGGTTTGTGAAGGACAACTCTGTTGTGGGTAGTATTGGGACTTACGCTGGGTTCATTACTATGGGCGGGGGCGATACTAGCCTTATCTTTGATGCCACAGCAAATACCATTGAGCCGTTTAACCAAAATGACAGAACCGCTGAAGACGCTGCCATTACACTAGGTTGGTCATCTAACCGCTTCAAAGACCTCTACCTCTCCGGCTCTATAAGTGATGGCACCAACTCAAAGACCGTAGCAGACATTGTGTCTGGAGGTGGCGGTGGTCTTATCCAAACTGTATCAACGCATCACGTTACCAGTACTACAATATCTGGCACTGCGTTTACTCAGTACAGTGGATTAAACACATCTATTACGCCAACCTCATCATCTAATAAGGTTTTAGTTACAGTGCATATCAATATGAGTGCTGTCGGCGACTCATTTCCCGCCTTTAGAATATACAGAGGCGGCACTTGGATTGGGCAATCAAATACTGTTTCGCCCGGAATTGAGACAACATTTGCCCACGCTGTTCCAACAGGCGGTGCGTCTGCAACGGTTCAAATGGGTGTTGCATCATTTACATTCTTAGATAGTCCAAGCACAACAAGCGCAACAACTTACTCTGTTTATATTAGCCCTATGAGAACTACTAGCAGAACGCTTAGAATTAATGAGAGTTATAGTCGTGGTGATGACAACCAATATTCTGGTGGTTCTACTATGATATTGATGGAGGTAACGTAATGGGCTTTTTTGTTGAAGCATTAAATGAATTAGGTGTGTTTGATTACACCTTTGAAGGTAATGAGCCTCAAAATAAAACAGAGTTTACATCTAGGTTTAAAGTAATTACTGGTGAAAATGATAATGGCGAAGCAATAATTTCGTCTGACCTTTCTGGCTTGTCAGTAAGCTGGTCTGATATATCTGCAAAGATGTTAGAATTGCAAAACGCAGAGCCAATGCGCTTACTGCGTGAAGAACGTAACAAGTTAATTGCTGAAACAGATTGGTGGGTACTTCCAGACCAAGCAACAACACAAGCACAATTAGATTACCGACAAGCTCTTCGTGACATCACTAACACCTACACATCACTGACTGATGTCGTATGGCCTACAAAACCAGAATAAAAAATTAAAAGAGGAGAATAAAATGACTGACAATGTCATCACTATTAACGGTGAAGAATACAAAACAGAAGACTTTAATGAACAACAAACCTATCTTATTAATCAAGTGAAGGCTTGTCAACAAAAAGTAGCTAACATTCGCTTTGAACTAGATCAAGTACAAGCAGCGCAAGATGCATTCACAAATGCACTTATTGCATCAGTTGAAACTAAAGAAGAAGAAGAAACTGAAGTTGCTTAACTTAACGGAGTAACATAAATGGCATATATAGGTAAAACACCTTCCCAGGCAGTGAGAAGCAGATACTTCTACACTGCAACTGGCGGTGAAACATCTCTATCAGGGGCAGATGATAACGGCGATACTTTAATTTTCGCTGATGGTAACTACGTAGATGTATACCTAAATGGTGTGCTGTTGGTTGCTAGTTCAGACTACAATGTTAATACTGTTAATACAATTGCTGGGCTTACTGCTCTAACTGCCTCAGACATTGTAGAGATAGTTGTATACGATACTTTCTCTGTCTTCGGAGGGGTCTTTCAAGGAGACCTCTCAGCAGACACTATTACTGGAGATATGTTTGGTTCTCACCAGTTTGAAGCTAAAAACATAGAAGGCTCAACTATTCCTAAAGGAACTCCTGTTTATATTGCAGGGCATAGTGGTAATGATCCAGAGATTGCTATTGCAGACGCTGATGATCCAGCTAAAATGCCAGCCTTTGGTATTACCACAGCAGCTATTGCTAATAATACTAAAGGTAATGTTATTGTTTTTGGTAACTATATTGGGTTAGACACTAGCAGTTTTTCTGTAGGAGATGAACTCTATGTTTCTAATACAGGAACGCTAGTCAATACAAGACCTTCTGCTTCTGCTGATAAGGTACAAAAGATTGCTAAGGTAATCCGTAGTCAATCTCAGAATGGGCAGATCTTTGTAATGGGTGCAGGACGTAGTAACGATGTTCCTAACGCTATTACAACTAACTCTATAAACTTAAGTAGTACCACTACTGTAGATAGTGTTCTAGATGAGGACACTATGACTAGCGATAGTGCAACTGCATTAGCTACTCAACAGTCTATTAAGGCTTATGTTGATAGCCAAATAGGAAGTAATAACGAGTTATCTGAAATTCTTACTAATGGTAATACTACTGGTGGTAATGATATTTCGTTTGATGATAACGATAAGGCAGTGTTTGGTGCTGGGTCTGACTTGCAGATTTACCATGATGGACTAAACAGCTACATCACGGACAGTGGAACTGGCAATCTACGGATACAGGCGCAAGAATTGCTAATAGAAGACCCGTCTGGTAATGATTATTTCTACGGCATCTCTGGGGCGCAAACGGCTATGTGTTATGCTGGGACTGCCAAAGTGCAAACCACCAGCACAGGCGTGGATGTCACTGGCACAGTAGCAGCAACGTCTTATACGGGTGATGGCTCTGCCCTAACAGGCATTGCGTCTGATGTAGTAAACGACACTACCCCGCAGCTTGGCGGCAACCTAGACACCAATGGCAACGACATTACCTTCGGCGACAACGACAAGGCCGTCTTCGGTGGGGAATTGCAGATTTATTCTGATGCAACTCACGCTAGGATTGTTGAAAATGGAACTGGTCAGTTAAAGATACAGGGCAACAATATGCAGTTGCTTACGTCTGATGGCGTATCCACATATTTAGAAGGCAATGCGTCAACCAGCGCAGTCACACTATATCACGCATCTAATTCGCCTCGTCTCGCCACCACCGCCACAGGCGTGGATGTCACTGGCACTGTGACGGCTGATGGGCTGACTGTTTCACCTAGTTCTGGTGCGGCTATAGGAACAGTTGAGGCTATAGCTGGACAAAGCGCATATGTTTCCATTAGGGGAAACAACACCACATTTTTAACTGACTCATTTGATATCAGCCAGTTGTCAAATGGTGCTGCCGAAGTGATGCAAAGAGCCAATTATCCATTGGTTATTGGAACTAACAACGCAGAACGTATGCGCATCGACAGCAGCGGCAACGTGGGGATTGGTAGTCCAACCCCTTCATTTCGGCTTGCAGTAGAAGATGGTACCGCCGCAACACGAGTCAATGTAAGAAACAACGCTAATGCAGCGGCTGGTTCCGGCATTTTCTTTGAGGTTTTAAATGGTGGTAGCACTGTTGGAAATGGAACTATTGCCACTCAAGGCAATGGCGATATGGCGTTTTTTACCGGAACATCTTCTGGCGCAGAACGCCTCCGAATAGACAGTTCAGGCCGTGTGACGATGCCATATCAGCCAATGTCCTCTCATTCTACTGCTGTAGGCAGTACCGCTGACCAAGTGCTTCCTGCAAGTTCAGTACAAGTAAATAACGGCGGTCATCTATCTACATCAACAAATAGCGGGCGTTTTACTGCTCCTGTTACTGGTTACTACAAGTGCATATTCACTGGTTTCACGAACTATTCGGGTGGATATGGCTATGTAAATCTAAGAAAGAACGGCGCACAGCAAGGATACTCTATCCATTGGAATCATAGTGGGTACCAAATACACACAGGCGTGTCTCTAAACCAAGTTGTGTACTGTTCGGCCAATGATTATCTCGCGTTCCATTCCTTTGGAGGAAGCTCTTGGATACAAGGTGGGACAGTTACTTTTGAACTAATAGCCTAATCGGAGTAAAAACAATGACACAAACAATACAAATCGAACTGACAGATACTCAGTTCAAAGGACTGGAATACGCTGCATTGTCTCCGCAAGAGTGGGCTGAGAACGCAGTGACTGAACGCGCAAGGATTGCCAATGACGAAATCGTGCAGCTAACAGTCCAACACTGCCTCGACAATGGCATCCAAATACCAGCGACAAGAGAAGCTATAGTTGCTTTTGCCTTTGACAATGATGTCGTGAAGACAGCAGCAGTGCGACAAGCAGAGGCTGAAGCTGCTGCAATGGCTCCGGTTGAAGAGGAATAGTAGATGACTAGGGCAAGAGAATTAGCGAATTCCGCTGATAAGGACTTTGCAGGAACCGTTACGGTAGATAATATTGTTGTAGATACGGACTTACAGTTTGCAACAGGTGCTACTGTAACGACTATTCTGGATGAAGACAACATGGGAAGTGATAGTGCTGCGGCGCTATCTACCCAACAAGCTATTAAGGCATACGTAGATACTCAAGTAGCTACAGTGCCTACGGGTGATATTACCGAAGTTACTGCTGGTACAGGGCTTACTGGTGGTGGTACTACGGGTGCTGTTACCCTTAATATTGATAGTACTGTAGCAACACTTACAGGCACCCAAACTCTTACTAATAAGTCTATTGATGCAACACAACTCACAGGCACTTTAGCTAATGCAGTATTCCCTGCTGTTTTACCAGCAGTGTCTGGAGCTAATCTTACAAACTTACCAGCAGCAGGTATTGCTGCTGTAGTTGATGATACTACTCCGCAGCTTGGCGGTAACCTTGATGTTAATGGTAATGCTATTACCGGAAGTACAGTATCTATCAATGGCGCAACTGGTGAGTTTATGATTACTGCTACCGAGAACGGTCCAGTAGCATTGCGTTATGACAACAACCTAAAGCTAACAACAAAGTCTGATGGTGTAGACATTACAGGTGAATTGCAAGCTGATAGTTTAGACATTGATGGTAATGGTGATATTACTGGAAACTTATCTGTAACAGGAACAGTAGCCGCTACTTCTTATACTGGTGACGGTTCTGCTTTAACTGGTGTTCAAGCTGGAGCGGGGTACTTTGATGGAAACAACGGTGCTGCTGGTGATACTACAAACGGCAAGGGTGATATTTTCCGTGTTCATTCACAAACTCTTACTTCAAATGTAACTATAGGTGCGACAGACAATGCTTTAGCTGTTGGACCCTTAACGGTTGATAGTAGCGTAACGCTAACTGTTAACGGAAATTTAACGGTGGTGTAAATGGCTAGTATTCTTAATGTAGATCAAATAAACAACGCGGCGGGTACGTCTGCTGTCACGCTTGACCCAAGCACAGGCAAGCCATCGTTTCCGAATGGGATGACGCTGCCAGCGGGTGTTGGTGGTAAGATGCTTCAAGTTGTTCAAGCCACTCCGGGAACAAACGGTTACACCCAAGCTCAGAGTTATGTAAATGTTACTTCTACCTCATTCGTGGACATTTCTACGGGTGGTCATTATGTAGACATAACGCCAATATCAGCGTCTAGTAAGATACTGGTGATGGCTTCTTTCCCTACATATAACAATACTTCTTACACCTATCATAAAATGGTGAGATACACAGGCAATACGACCTACGATTTCCCAAACATTGGAAATAGCGCATATGACATTATGTCTTTGAACGGATCTAGTTGGCATCATGTAGGTTTCAATTGGATAGACACACCAAGCACTACTTCACTGATAAGATACAAAATGTTTGTGAAGGTTGCTGGCGGCTCTAGTCAAATTGGGTTTACATCCAGCGGCGGCACAAACGACAACGTTTCAAGTTACATAGTAGTGGAGATTGCACAATGAGTACGTTATACGTTGATACAATCACCGAAAAGACTGCTGGCAACGGTGTGCAGATTGCTGACCTTGTGCCAGCAGCGGGTAGTGTGGTTCAGGTTGTTCAAACTGTTTTCGATGGCACTTTTTCCACAGCTATTGGTCCTAACTTTGTTGAGGTAACAGGGCTTCGTTGTAACATCACGCCTACGTCTGCAAGTAACAAAATCCTTGTGAAATTAAACCTGAGTTGGTCAACAACTTATTTTCAATTTAGGGGTCGGTTGTTAAGAAACGGAGCAACAGTTTCTGACTCACTTGGCTCGGGTGCTGGAATCCGTACACCAGTTACATTTAACTATATACATTATGGTGGTGGCGGGAATACTTATGATATGTGGTCCGGTGGATTTGAATATTTAGACACACCTAGCACAACTAGTTCGACCCAATACAGCGTTGACATTGGAGGTTACAGCACAGGCTACACTGTTTTTGTAAACAGAAACTCAAGCTACAGTAACAGTGCAGATTATATGGGAACCCCGATTTCCACGCTTACTCTAATGGAGATTGCACAATGACAAGTATATTAAAAGTCTCCACAATCCAGACAACGGCGGGTGGCGCACCAACTGCAGCTAACTTAGGGCTGAATGTAGCTGGGAGTGTGCTAAAGGTTTCAGGTACGGCATCATCAGCAAATAATGCGTATGGTAACAATGCTGGCGAAAATCTAATTATGACTATTACCCATACCGCTGCTCAGGCAAACAGTGACTTTTTAATTAGTGCCACTGTGTTTTTCTCCGCACAAGCATCTTCTGCGGAAGAAGCTCATCTAGTCTTAAAAGATAACACGACCAAAATATTATCAGGGGCAGACAGTGGCAGTCGTATTGGAGCGTTTGCTTCTTGTGATAGTGGCTACAACTTTAACAGGTGTCAAATCCTTACAAATAGCGGGTTGTATACTAGCTCTACTCACGCCGCTGGAGATACAAAAACATTTAATCTGTACTTTTATGCCCCTGGCTCTAGCTCAAGCTACGTCATTAACAAAAGCTGGGGTGACAGTGACGGTAACTTTTTTCCCCGATTGGAAAGTCAATTTACGGTTATGGAAATCGCAGTATAAACAGGAGTAAACAAAATGGCATCAATAGCAGAAGCCCTAACTGAGTTAGGCATTACCGAATGGGTACTCCGTGGCGAACCTACCACTGAGGCCGAATTTAACGAGATGTTCCGCAAAGTCACTGGAGCAGACGCTAACGGTTCAGCGATCGAAAGCAGCAACGTAGCTGACTGGGGATGTAGCTGGGCAACCGTCAACGCAAAGCTAACCGAGCTTAATACAGCGGAGCCTTTGAAGCTGTTACGCGCCGAGCGTGACCTCTTGATTGCGGCTACCGATTGGTGGGCATTGTCTGACCTTACAATGAGCGCCGAGCGTACAGCATACCGTCAGGCATTGCGTGACATTACTGACAGCTACACCTCGCTTGACGATGTTGTGTGGCCTACTAAACCAGAATGAAACTAGAACAGTCTTCAGACCTCACCCCTGAACTACGTGTTCAATTAGAATTAAACGCCCACGAAAAAGAATGTGCAGTACGTTATGAGATGGTTCACGGTAAACTTGAGTCATTAGACAAACGTATGTGGCGTTTAGAAGCAATGATAATGGGTTCAACGGTAATAGTCGTTGGCCTTGCTGCATCCCTGTTAATGAAGTTATAAGGAGCTACAATGGAACCTATCAGTACTGCCTTAGCTGGGATTGCACTTGTTAAACAGAGTGTAGACTTTATTAAGACTCATATTAACACTGTTCAAGATATTGGACAAATAGCAAACCAGATTGACAACCTGTTCACAGGTGAAAAACAAGTACAACAAGCCAGAAACAAGAAGGCTGGTGGTGGACTTGGGGATCAATTTGGGGTAGATACTGTAGCTAAAGAAATGATAGATGCTAAACTCGCAGCAGAGAAGTTGCAGGAAGTGGCTACTATGGTTGACATGAGGTTTGGTCATGGTACTTGGAAAGGTATCTTAACTGAACGTGCTAAACGGTTACAAGAACAACGAGAAGCTGAAGCTAAGGCTAGGCGAGAGATGATACAGAAAGCCAAGGAATTTGAAGATACTATGAAAACTGTTGGGTTAGTTACGGCTATCCTAGCAGTAGCCATAGGTCTTCTTATAACAGTTATGGTTTCTATAGCAAAGGCGGCTAATTATGTTTAAAACACTAGTACTAGCTTGCAGCTTGTCTGTACCTACAGACTGTTGGGAGTTCAACGATACACGGGGCCCATACAAAACCTACGAGCAATGCAGAGAGCGTGCTTATGAAATGGGAAATGCTATTATGGAATTACAAGGTAATGATCTAGCCCCTAAAAAATTTAAATGTGTACAGTTAAAAGGACAAGAACTGTAGGAGGACACTATGCTTGAAGCACTTATAGGACCAGTCACAGGTATCCTAGATAAGTTTATACCTGATGCCGATCAAAGAGCAAAGCTTGCCCATGAGATTGCAACAATGTCGGAACGTCATGCCCAAGAACAATTAATGGCGCAGCTTGAAATTAATAAAGCTGAGGCAGCTAGTACAAGTATTTTTAAAGGTGGCTGGAGACCAGCAGTTGGTTGGGTATGTGCATCAGCCTTTGCATATCACTTTGTTCTACAGCCCATCCTGCTCTTTGTGGTAGCCTTAACAGGTACAGAGCTACCTGTACTACCCGAGTTTGATATGGGGACCCTGCTGCCTGTTCTAGGAGGTATGCTTGGTATTGGAACTTTACGTACATATGAAAAGAAAGCAGGGCTAACTAAATGAATATAGAGACCCTTAGAGAAGAACTTAAGATTGACGAGGGCTGTAAGTATGAGATCTACTTGGATCATCTTGGCCTCCCTACTTTTGGTATTGGTCACCTTATTCTCAATAGCGATCCTGAGTATGGACTACCAGTTGGAACACCAGTCTCAGAAGATAGAGTCAATGAGTGCTTCGCTAGTGATGTCGAAACAGTGTTATCGGAGTGCACACTCTTATACCCCAACTTTAGCATTCTGCCTGAGCAAGTCCAATTGATTATTGCTAATATGATGTTTAATATGGGAAGGTCTAGGCTAAGTAAGTTTAAAGGTATGAAGGCTGCTGTAGATGCTGGTGATTGGCATAGGGCTGCTGTCGAAATGGTTGATAGCCGTTGGTATCAGCAAGTAACTAACCGAGCTGATCGCCTTGTAAAAAGAATGCGAATGGTGTAGATTTGAATTAAATGTCCCCTATAAGAGGAAGGCGCATCTAACCATATAGGGGAATAAAAATATGCACAATACTGAATATACTGGACCAACTACAACCATTGCTGAAGAAATTGATAAGATGAAATACCGTCAGTCAGATGAAACATTTGATGACAAGATTAAAAGAATTGCTAAGACCCTATGTGATAATGAAGAACATCGATATAGCCTAGAAGATATTCTAGGGAATATGAGGTTTCTCCCCGCTGGTAGAGTACAGTCTGCTATTGGATCTCGTCGTATTACAACAGCGTATAACTGTTTTGTATCTGGTGAGATTGAAGATAGCATGGCTTCTATTATGGATAGAGCAGCTGAAGCCGCTGAGACTATGCGCCGAGGTGGTGGTATTGGTTACGACTTTAGTAAGATTCGCCCACGTGGTGCAAAGATTAAATCACTAGACTCACAGTCTTCCGGACCTATTTCTTTTATGGGTATCTTTGATGCTGTCTGTCAAACAATTGCATCATCAGGCCATCGACGTGGCGCACAGATGGGAGTACTACGAGTAGACCATCCAGACATTGAAGAGTTTATTCAAGCTAAGCGTAATAGCGATAAGCTAACCGGGTTTAATATTAGTGTAGGCATTACTGATGCGTTTATGGAGGCGCTAACTAATGATAGCGACGATTCTTTCACACTGTGCTTCGATGGCATCGACTACAAAACGATATCCGCAAAAGCGTTGTGGGATGAAATCATGTCGTCGACTTGGGATTGGGCAGAACCTGGTGTGCTGTTTGTTGACCGCATTACGGAGATGAACAACCTTCACTACTGTGAAGAGATTGCTGCTACTAACCCATGTGGCGAGCAGCCACTACCCGCTTATGGTGCATGCCTACTTGGTTCATTTAATCTTACTAAGTATGTTGAAGCTGACGGCTTTAACTTTACACAATTTAAAAAGGATATTCCAGAAGTTGTTAGAGCACAGGACAATATTATTGACCGAACCATCTACCCACTTAAACAACAATCAGATGAAGCAAAGAACAAGCGCCGTATGGGACTTGGCATCACTGGTTTGGCTAATGCCGGAGAACTGCTTGGAATGCCGTATGCCTCACCAGAATTTCTTGTGTGGGCAGAAAAAGTATTCGCGTGCTTGCGTGACAATTGCTACAGAGCATCTGCGCGACTAGCAGCAGAGAAAGGCGCATTCCCACTTTATCGTGAAGCTTACTTACAATCTAATTTTATTCGTACACTTCCAGCTTCTGTTAAAAAGGAGATCAGAGAACATGGTATCCGAAATAGTCACCTTACTTCTATTGCCCCTACTGGCACTATATCTATTGTGGCCGACAACATCTCAGGTGGTATTGAACCTGTATTTTCGCATTACTACGATCGTACCATTCAAACATTTGATGGGCCGATTATTGAAAGAGTAGAAGACTATGCTTATGCACGTGGTGTAAAAGGCCGCAGTGCAAATGATATTTCGGTGCAGGAGCACTTAGCTGTATTACTATTAGCACAGCATTATATTGATTCTGCATGTTCAAAAACTTGTAACGTCGGAGATGATGTCTCTTATGAAGACTTTAAAAAGGTCTATGTTGATGCCTGGAAGGGCGGGGCGAAGGGATGCACTACGTTCCGGATGTCAGGGAAACGGTTTGGAATCCTTAATACCATTGAAGAAACCGTGGAAGAAGAAGCGCAGGTACCTAGCGAAGCTGCGGAAGTGGTACAAGAAACGGGAACGGTTGAGGCTTGCTTTATCGACCCGCTCACAGGTCAAAAAGAGTGTTCTTAAAGGAGAAATAAATGGCAGGTCAAGTCGTACCGATTAATGATATAGCATCTGCAGGTGTAGTAAAGGATTTACCCGCCGCTTCTCTTGCACAAAACATTTTTACTGATTGTCTTAATGTTAGATTTAGAGATGGTGCAGTTAGAAAGATGGAAGGAGAGGAGGCGATAACAACACCTTTCTCCGATCCTATTATATACATAGCGTTTTGGGATAACCCAAACCTTAATCCTGGAACTGGTTATTATATTGTAGTAACTAACAATGGATCTACAGATACAATACACGCATTAAAGAATGACGGTGTGCAAACTACTGAAGTATTAAAGTCAGGGATTGCACAAGGCGGTGTTTGGCAACATACTTTATTTAATGGTGGTTTTACTTTTATTATTAATAATGGAATTGAAAGACCGCTGTATGCTCAAGATATTCCTGGAAATACTAACATTGCTAACTTAGATATGTATGAACTTCCAGGCTGGGATTCTTATTATGCTAATGAAGAAATATCTTCTGCTGTCTGGGATTCTGCTAATCAAACACTAGACTTTAACCTAGGGCAGCTAGTAGACTTTAGTAAACAAGAAGCGACAATTACTATTATTAATAGTGCTACTAATACAATTAGAAACTATGCTAAGTTTAGTTCGTTAGGTAGTAACTCAGACGATAAAGACGGTAATAATCAAACTACGTTTACTTGTTCTAATCAAGCCTCAACTAACACAACAATCATTACACCTAGTGTTGCTATGATACAAAGCGGTGATACTGTTGTTTGTAAAGTAAGATCTACTAATGTAGTTCGTGTACGTTGTGGTGTGATTAGAGCCTATAAGAATCTTCTTGTTGCTGGTAATCTTACAGAGTATGATAACACTAATACAGTTATTGTAAGGCGTTTGGCTGGTGTAGTAAGAACATCGGATGTTGCTGCGCCTGGAGCAGTGCCTGCTAACTGGAATCCGTTTGCTGCTGGTACTAATACAGCGGATGAGTTTACCTTATCTTCAACTGGCACTGTTCAAGACATGGCAGAGCTACAAGGTAGAATGTATATCTATACAAATAATTCTATACACTCATTAGAGCAAACAGGAAGCTCAACTATTCCTTTTTCTTTTTCTACAGTAACAGATAGTTATGGTGCTCAAACAATTGAAGCAGTTCAAGAATATGATGGTCAACACTTTGTTGTCGGGAGTAATGATGTTTATACATTTGGGGGACATCCTGGATCCATTAAATCAGTGGCTGATGGCAAAGTTCGGCGTTATCTTATTGATAACTTAAATAAAGCACAAGAACAAAAACTCTTTATTTTACGTTATCAGTCTAAAGATGAGCTATGGATTTGTTACCCTAAAGGTAGCAGCACAACAATTAATGAATGTCTTATTTGGAACTATAGGTTAAATAATTGGACTATTCGTAGAATGAATAGTACTATTACTTCAGGTGATATTGCACCTTATGATAACAACCCTAATGAAAGAGTTCCTTTGTTTGCTTACGGAACAGAGTTGATGTATGGCGATAAGACTTATTCTTTAGTAGACTCTACTGCCTATGAATCGTTTGTAGAACGTAGAAGGCTTGCTATGAGTCCTGAGTTTGATACTGAAACATTATCTACTATTGCAATGAAAGTAGAGGGAGCTAATGCTACACTAACAATGTACGTTAAAGGTAGTAATTATCCTGGAGATAATGTTAATCCAACAACAGGCATTACTAATAACTTTGTAGTGGCAAGTGATTATAAAATAGATATTAAGGAATCAGGACGATTCCTAAACTATAAGCTAACTGAAACAGCTACTAATGAATGGAATGTTTCTGGACTACAGTATGAGATCCTTAAAGGAGGAACTAGATAATGGCAATTATTCGTCCACCTATATCTGGTGATAGTCCTCAAGATTCGTGGATGAATCAAGTTACTGAGGCTATTAACAAAGGATTACTTGCGCCAAGCGTAAATCCAAGTGAAGCAGCAGTGATTAGCGTTGATAGCTTTAGTGCAGCAACTGTTTATCTTTATACAAGAACAACAACTGCAGTTGCTCCTGCTGCTATTGCTCAAGACCTTACTTATGATTATAGTCAAGCTGGCTTTACAACTTCACCTCCTTTTGGTTCGGCTAACTGGGAGACTTCTCCTCCAGGCACAGTTAACGGTGATTATCTTTGGATAACTACAGTTAATATTTCTGCTAACGTAGGACAAGAAATAATCCCAGCAGCTAGCTGGTCTACTCCTGAAATTTTTGCGGTTAATGGAAGTAGCTCCATTGTAATTGAAGCGTATCTAAGGGCAGCAAGTGCGCCATCAACACCTACTGGTGGCTCATATGATTTTGCTACAAAGACTTTAACACCACCCGCTGGTGGTTGGTCTCAAACGTTTCCTTCGGGATCAGACCCTGTTTATATTGTAACCACAATAGCAACTATATCAGGTACTACTGGCACAGACTTTAATCTTACTTGGTCTGCACCTGTTAAGATGGTAGAAGATGGTACTCCAGCTACAGAAGTAGAATCTGGTCTTGTGTATTATACTCAAGCTTCTGCAAGTAATCCTGGAACACCAACCGCTACAAGCTATAACTTTACGACAGGTGCCTTTACAGGATTAACTAGCGGATGGCAAACCAGCCCTGTCACTGTAAATATTACTAGTACTACTGCTTTATTTTGGTCATCAAGGTTTAGAGTTATTGAGCCACCAACAGGCAGTCCTACAGTAACATTTGACACGCCTATTGCATCAGTAAACTTCGGTACTAATATACAGTCTGATAATTATATAGCAGGCAGTAGTGGTTGGCAAATACAAAGAGCTAGTGGCGATGCTGAGTTTAATAATATTACCGCTAGAGGTAGCTTAACTAGTGGTAGTTTTGATGGTGTTCTTAATAACTTAAATAATACTATTAGTACTTATAGCACTGCAACAGGAGTCTTTGCTGCAAATGTATGGGGTCTTCGTGATGGATTTAGTAATAACGCAGCAAATATTTCAGCAGCTTCTTGGTCAGATTATTTAGATCCGGTTAGTAACACAGATCATGTTGTTTTAAAAGTTAGAGCAAGTACAGCAGCTATAACTGAAATTATAAGTCAACTTGGTCGAGGTCAAGAAATAACTATTACTAGAAACGCTAGTAATTATGCTGTGTTTGAAGTTTGGAGTGCAGGGTATGCGCCAGAGGATGGTAACACTGCTTATATACAACTAAGAAACTTATCAACCGTAATAGGTACTCCAGGTAACAGTGCGATTACACTAGCGGCTGATAATGTAGTAGATCCTGGAACAGAGGGTTATCTTTTCAGTGATGATGTTTCTGTTATTAACTCAGGAACACTTGATGTTAGCCACATTAGAATTAATGGTAGCATTCAAGCGAAAAATCTAGACATTGGTGTTACATTACAAAGTAAATCCGGTAATAGAGGCGGAGTAATTACTAGCTGGGCAGAATTTCTTAGGATAGAAACAGCAGATAATCCTGATTATAATACAGATGTTTCTTATGATTCACAAGTTACAGTTGTATCGGAAGCAGGTGTTGGTGATATTGTGTTTTGTAAAGTATTAGATGAAACACAGCTAGGCACAGAAGGTTCAGCTACTTATTCATCATCTCAAATAGGGTTGTCAGTTGGTAGCACAACTAGTTTTACTAATACAATTGATAGTGCAAGCATTCAGGCTAACTCACCTAACCAATCTAGTTCTTTTACAACATCAATGTCAGACTCTAATGTAAACGTAACAAGAGGTACTATTTATATTTTTTGTTATCGGGAAAGACCTGGTGGAGATACTGCAATTGGGTGTAGTGCTAGCGGAAGTATTACTGAAGTAAGGAGACCTGCATAATGCCATTGTTTATTACTATTGATAATGATAATAAAATAACTTCGCAAGGGCAAATAGATTCTCCAATGGCTCAAACCTCTACAACAATTGTAGGGATTAGACCTAATACTTATGATACACACTATGACCCAGTTACTAGCTCAACTTATGAGTCAGAAGAATCTTATGCAGCTAGACAGCTTAATAAAAGAAATGTTTATTTAGCTGCTTCAGACTATACTCAAATACCAGATGCTACCTTTCCGGGAACATTAGTAGAATGGCAAACGTATCGTCAGGCGCTAAGAGATATTACTAGCAACAGTAATTGGCCTTACTTAAATCCAGAGGATTGGCCTACAAAGCCAAGTTAAATATGATAAGAAAACTAGAGGACAATGATGTATTCGAAGCTATTACGCTAATGAATAAATCAACAGAAGACAATGAGTACTTTGGCTATAAACGAAATGAAGCTGTATGGATAAAGTATTTTGTTGGACTGGTAGAAAAACAAAAAGAAACCCCTCATGCGCTTGTAATAGGCGACTATATAGACGGGCAGCTAAGGGGTTTTCTTTCTGCTGAATCTTTTACTAACTACTATACTAACGAATATATAATGGACGTTAAGGATTGTATTGTTGATCATGACTACAATAACACCTTTACAATCTATCGTTTATTCGATGCCATGATTGCACATACTAAAGAGTATGGTGGTAAACATTGGCGAGCCGACTCTATTCGTAGCGAGCAAGAAGCTATGGATTATGGTCGTTTCTTGCAACGCCGTTATAATTCGGCAATTCATGTCTCAGTTAGAGGCGTAATACAGGAGAATTAAATGTTCGAAGATTCGAATCCAAATCTAGGAATCTTTGATATGCGAGTAGAAGTACCGGAGGACGCTCCAAAGTTTCTACATAGGCATTTCAATAATCATATTTGTAATAAAGGTGGTGGTCAAACTACAACAACAACTAGCGGTATTGACCCAGAATTTAAGCCATATCTTACAAAAGTATTAGCTGATGTAACAGGAAAATACGAAGCAGATATTGCTAAAGGTCCGGACGCTGTTGTGGCCGACATGACCCCGGAACAAATTCAAGCCTTAGCTGCGCAAAAGACAACTGCTGAAGAAGCAATTCAAGGCACTGGCGCGTATGACACTAGTGCGGCTCGTAGACGTGACTTAGAAAATCTTATGGGTAGTGCTTCTGGTATGGCAGCTGCAGGGGGTGGACTTGGTTCTGCTCGTGGTGAAAAAGCTATGTTAGGAGCAGTTGCCGATCGTTCACTTCAATTACAACAACAACGGCAAGCTGATATTGAAAAAGGAATTACTGGTCTCGGTGAAGTAGGAACTACTAAACAACAGTATGAGCAACAACGACTTGATGCACCTCACACGGTAGCACAACGTTACTTCGGATACCTTGGTAATGCACCACAACAACAAACATCTACTCAAAGCGGAGGTGGTAAGTAATGGCTGTTCAACTAGCTAGGTTAGGTAATGAACCTCAACAAAGACAAGGACCGCTTTACAGACCTCAACCACAACCGATGGCGCCTCAAGAAAAAGGCATGACTAGTCAGGTAATGGATGCTGTTACTAATAAAGCTGTGACAAAAGGTGTGGGCTACGGTGAAGAGAAACTAACAGAAGGCCTTTCATCTATGATGGCGCCTTCACTAGCAGCTCCCTCTGCTGCCCAAATGACAACCATGTCTAAGATGGCAGGGATGCCTTCTGCAGCAGGTGCAGGTCTTTCTCCAGGAGCAGCACAAGCTGTCTTAGGATCAGGGTCTAGCGCGGCCCCTTTGGTTGCACAAGCAGCAGGGCAAACTGCAGGTCAGCTTGCAGCTACAACAGGTGGTCAGCTTGCTACTGGTGCCGCAACAAATGCGGCAGCTGCAGGTGCGGGTACAGGTTTAATGGCAACGCTAGGTACAGCTGTACCTTACATTGGCGCTGCAATGCTGGCAGGTAAAGCCTTTGGTTTGTTTAATAAAGGCGGATATGTTAACGGTCCATTAGCGGCAGGTCATCAGCGTACCTTCGCAAATAAGTAGGGAGAAGGTAATGAGACTCAAAAAGTTTGAACAAAAGGACCGCTATGGAAATATGTTCTCTATTGAATTTGATACGTCTATTCCAAAGATTGAAAGTATTCCTGAGCATCCTGGAGAACCGCGTGGTACTGATACCGTACCTGCTTGGTTAACACCAGGGGAGTTTGTAATGAATGCGGAAGCTGTCCGTATGTTTGAACCAGAGATCGAAGATATGAACGACAAAGGTCGTGAAGTTCAAATGCAGCAGGGTGGTACAATACCGGAGTATGCTGCTGCCGGTCAGAAGATTACAAAGCGTAAAATGCCTAACGGTAAAATGGGGCTTTGGCAAGGTAATACTTATCTAGGTCTGCATGAAGAAGGCCCTTCTTTTCTTGGGGATATTTCTGAAGCGGCTAAAGAAGGCTGGGAAGAATGGAATCCCTTTAAAAGTAATGGCGGTAGTGTACCCCCTGTTTATGCCGCGGCTGGTGGCAGCAGTAATTTTCTTGCTGATATCTTAAAGCGCTTAGAAGGAGTAGCTAGTGAAGCATACCTAGACTCTGCTGGTAAGGCAACCATCGGCGCTGGTAGTACACGTGGTGTACAAATAGGCGACACAGCTTCTGATGAGCAAATTAACTCTAGACTTGCAGAAGACATGGCTATTGTTGATCAAGATTATGGACAGCTTGTGACCGCAGATCTAAACCCTAATCAAGAAGCAGCAGTTAAATCTTTGTTGTTTAACATTGGTGGACCGCAGTTTGCTAATAGTAAAGCACGTGCTGCGCTTAATGCAGGTGACTTTGATAGCTTTAAGAAAGAAGCTGCAGAGTTCCGCAAGGTTGGAGATAAGGTTATCCCTGGTCTTGAAAACCGTAGAGCACAAGAACTTGCTTTGTTTGATTCACCCGTTGGCGAAGACCCTTGGGGTATTAATAGACGACAAGTAGCGACTCGTGATGATCGTGTAGCTAAGCTTGTTGCTGCGGGTCAACCTATTGACTTGGCTATGCAAGCAGCAATGCTTGGTCAAAATGCAGAGACTGAGGGTGAGATTGTAACACCTCCTCCAATTGATAGAGGGCCTCCTTCGGCTATGGCTATGACACCAGCTGAAGATATCCTTGCACTAGAACAGCAGATGAGGGCAGCTCAACAAGCGGGTACCTTTGAAGCAACATCAGATGTTGGAGATCCATTCCCGCCTGAGCCACCAGTTCCTGGACCAGATGCAGAAATGCTTGCAGCACAGAAGGCAACACTCGAGCAAGGTATTTATGATCCTGATGGAAACATGGAAGCTATTCAAGCTGGTATTGACCAAGCTCAAATCTTAGAAGATCAACGACGTATGCAGCAAGGTCAGGTTCCTGCAATTGAGGCGGCACCTCCTGCCAGCTATGGTGATGGTGACTTTGGTCAAGACGATATTAGCTCTGATGCTGGTAGTATTCCTGAAGATACACGCAATTGGCTTAGAAAAATCGGTGATGCTGGTGGGCTTTCTACTATTGTTAAAGATAAGTATGATCAGTTTGAAGCTGATGCTGAAAAGAAAGCAAAGCAAAAAGGTGTGATGACTTCGGATGATGCAGGTATGACACCAGCTGAAACATTGCCACCTGCTGAAATACCCAAGCCAGAGACAGGTACGTATGGTGTCCATAATACTATCATTAGACCGGACGCTGAGGGCAAAGATCGTACTTATAAGTGGGATGCTAAAAGAGAAGCATACATTGATGAAGCTGGGTTAGAGTATACTCGTGGTCCTGGTGAATTAATTAGTGGACTCTTTACCGAGAAGCCACCAGTTGATGATCAGCCTGATCAAGGTGATACTCAAATCGGTACGCTTAATGGTAACCCTGTATATATGGGTAAAGATGGTCAGCCTTATGTCATGGAAGATCTTGGTAAGCTAGGTCTCGCTGCCGGTACTACAAAGATGAACGTGCAGCCTTGGCAAACTGATGATATTAAACTGCTTCCTAAAGCAGATCGTACAGTAGCTGGGCCTAAAACACCTGGTCCTAAAGATGGATTAATCGATCTACCCGGTACAGATACCGCACCACCACCACCAGCAGTAGCAACACCAGCAGCAACACCAGCAGCAACACCAGCAAACAACATTGCAGCAACTGCTAATGATAAAGACGGAACACCAGCAAAACCATCTGCAACACAAGTAGCTGCGGAAGTTAAGAAGGCTGATGATGGTTCCGCAGCAGGTACTAAGCCAGGTGAGGCTGAAGCAGCCGTTAAAAAGGCAGGTAGCGATGGTACGGATAAAGTTGAGAAAGCTGAAGGCTGGTTAGCAGAAACCTTTGGTGGTTTGTTTGATGCCCAAGAACTTAAGAGAATGGCAATACTTTATGCTGGCTCAAGGCTACTTGGTAACTCACATGCTGGCTCACTTAATTGGGCAGCTGAAGGTTACTTAGATCGTGTTGGTGCACATGAAGAAAACGTACAGAAGTTAATTGAGAAAGGTGAGTATACTCCTGCATCAATTCAAAACTTTAAGAAGACTAAAGACTATAGCGTATTGATTAAAACCGGTACGCCTATCTCACCTACTGGGACTAAAGAAACTTGGTATACGCCTGAAGGAAAGCGGATACAAGCGGAGAAGTATAAGACAGGTAAAGATAGTTATGTCTGGTCTGCTGATGGTGGAAGAACTGCAATACCTTCTGCCTGGCATCAGGATGCATCGCGTGTTAAGAACACCGACGAGTATAACGATCGGGTTATTAAAGAGTCAAACTATCTTGCAGAAAGATTAACTGAAATTGACGAAAGCTCAGGTAATAAAATTGTAAGCGGCTCGGTTAAAGGCGGTGATAGAAAGACTGCGTATGTAACCGGCTTACGTCCAAAAGATGCTGCATCTCAAGTAGCACGGTGGGCTGCTGCAAACGGTATCGACGTTGGAAGTGCCGAGGGTTATGCTCGGCAGGCTTGGGAAATGGCAGTGGCCGATGCCTTAGCTGATCCAGATCGGAAAACAAAACCATCTGATTTGCGTCCTTACTTAAACCAGTTAAAGATCCGTCAAGACACAGGTATCAATGAACTCTTTGATATCACTGCAGAAGATGGGAAGATAAGGAAGATGGATTCGGAAAAGATTGATGAAGTCAGTCGTAATTATCTTGCCCGTAAAGGGTTATCTGGTGGAGTGAGTGAGGGTGATCTTGTTAAAGACGGGGCAACTGGCTTTACTACTAGAAGAAATCGCAATGAAGTAAATAACTTTTGGACTGAAGCCAGCTCGCGTTGGACTAAGAAGGTTGCTGCAGATCCAAGTGTTGTAGATGAGTGGGCAGGCAAAGCTCTTCCGGGTGAGACCCCGTTCTTTGCTTGGGCTAAAGCTAACGTAATGAAATAGGAGATAGTAATGGGTGAGTTTGATGATCTATTTACGCAGTCGTATGATCTTGCCGGAAGCGACGGGCATACCTTTGCTGATGGTGATACGCTACTAAATAGAGAAGGCCAGCTACTCCGTATTGAAGGGTTAGAGGCGGCTGAGATTGCTAAGAAGACAGGGCTTGGTATTCAACCAGGTACTGCAGGTGGTGCAGCCGCCACTACCACTATCATGAACCTAGCTAACCAGCATGGATTTAAAAACGTTATCTATCTGACGAATCCAGATGGTAGTCCAAAGATGGATGCCACTGGTACTCGTCAGATGGTACGGCTTCAAGATGATCAGGGCAGAGACTTTACAGTTGAAGCCACTAAAACTGGCATTAACCAGGTTGGTAAGTACAGTTCACAAAATGAAGTGTTAGCTGCCAGCTTGGCTGAAGCTGAAGACAAACTAGACCAACCACTAACTGATTGGGAAAAGGGTACACTATCAATTCAGCAGGCAACTAATGCTGAGATGATGAGAGAGCAAGAGTTTAAAGACACAGCTCTTAATGAGCGTATGCTTGCTAGGTTAAATGCAGAACAGCAGCCTGGTGAATCAGCTGCTGCTTATGCTGCTCGTCGTGAAGAAGCTGCAAGGTATGTAGATACTAATGTGCAAGTCCGACATCTTGATCGCAACCTACAGAACCAAGCACTTAATCCTTTATCGGAAAGTTTCGATGTAGGCTTAACAGGTTTAGCTGAATCTATGTATGGCGTTGCGGAGATGGCTGGTGAGACAACCGGATGGGATTGGGCGCAGCAGATTGGTGAGCAAGGTATTGCCCGTCAGCGTGCGTACCTACAGCAAATGCCTCAGCTTAAACTATCTGCACTTAAACCGACTGTTGATAAAGATGGTAAGGTAATTGGTAATGAGTGGGACATTGATGGTATCGGAGAATTCTTTGAGTACTTAGGTAACAATGCTGCGGTCTCACTACCATATATGGCAGTATCTATGGGCGGTGCATTGCTAGCTCCAGCAACTGGTGGTACTTCATTAGCTGCTGCAACTGGTTTAGGTGTAGCTCGTTATGCTGGTGCCTCTATGTTAGCACCTGTTGCTATGTATACCGGTCAGACTTGGAATGAAATGGAAGGTGAGAAGAGTGCATCACTTGCAATTGCAGCGGGTGTAACTCAAGCCGTACTAGATCAGTTAGGTATTGCCTCGATTGTTAGAGGCGGTAGCATCCTAAAGAAGAGTACATTAGAAGCTGCAACTACAGCGTTTCTTAATAAGCAAGCACAAGCTGGAGTGACTATTAGCCGTGAAGCTGGTCGTAAAGTTGTAGAGAATCTAACACGTAAAGAGATTGCAAAGTTTGCAGGGGCTGCAGCTCAAACTGCTAAGTCTCAATTAGCCGCTCGTAATCTTCTTAGAGCTGCGTCTACCCAAGCTGGTAAAGGTTTGCTAGGCGAATCTGCAACAGAAACTTTGCAGGACCTAACAGGCTACATGGCAGCGGTTGCAGGTAGTGATAAACACTTTGATGCAGTTGAACTACAAAACAGATTACTTAATGCTGCTATTGCTGGTGGTACTTTAGGTGCGGGCTTCTCTATTCCTGGTGTTGCATATGATGCAGGCGCTTGGGCAGACGTAGCAGTACGCCAAGCACCGGCTGAAGCAAAGCGGAAGTCTCGTGCAGGTAAGCGTGTTGCCGACGAAGAACGGTTACACGGTCAAGTCAGATCTATTCAACAAGTTAATCAGCAAACTGCAGAGGATATTGAACGGCGTAACAGGCGTGGTGGAAGTGCTTCAAACTTTTCAGATAAGGTTGCAGCTGCTAACGTCTCGGCTTTGAATAGAGATATCTTTACTCGGGCTAAAGATGCTTGGGCTTCAATTCCTGGATTGTGGCAAGGCTCAACTCGGTTTATCTTTAAGGATGACTTACAAGATAAGTATAAAGCATTAGCTGAGTTAGCTGATACATTTCAAGGTAACCTACAAAAAGTTTTAAGTGGTTCTGGATTTGAAAACCGTAAGAAGCATTTGCTTACACAGTACCGTAACATGGTGGATTCACCAGCAGCCTTTGCACAGAGAGCGGGGTTTACCACACTAAATCAAGGAGCCATCTCAGATATCACTACTAAGTTTGGTAGATGGCTAGGTAACCAAAGAGGTACACCTGACTTTGATCAGATGCCTGATGAGTTACTTCAACATCGTAGCTGGTTAAGCTTATGGTATTCACAAGTTAATAACCTTAGTAATAAACTTTATAATGACCAGGTTAAAGCAACTACCGATAACAATAAGCAATCAAACCTCGGGTTTGTACAAAACTATTTGTTTAAGTACAAGTCATTTAATAAAGCAGCTATTGAAAAAGATGAGAATGGTTTTATCCAAA
>Ga0181555_1000653_pt1 | contig 33255 bp, 32 predicted proteins | sample 011ome_15_FD_145601 | JGI IMG/M metagenome (GOLD analysis project Ga0181555, IMG submission 145601) | Coastal salt marsh microbial communities from the Groves Creek Marsh, Skidaway Island, Georgia - 011504AT metaG (spades assembly) | ecosystem: Environmental > Aquatic > Marine > Intertidal zone...
TCGCTCATACAAGAATTAAACTCACTATGGCGGAGAGACGGGGATTCGAACCCCGGAACCAGTTGCCCAGTTACTACCTTTCCAAGGTAGCGCAATCGACCACTCTGCCATCTCTCCGAATGGTGCATTTTACATTATCTTTGAAAATAATTATTGATTGAAAACTCTGAAATTCTTAAAAAAGAATTTTTTCTTTGAAGATCTTATTGGGTTTATATCAATCCCACCTCTTCTTAAAAATCTTCCACAAATTTCAAGATCATTATCAGGATATTTGTTTTGTAAATCTGCAAAAATATATTCTATACATTGCTCATGAAACTCTCCCTTTTCTTTAAAGGATATTAAAAAGCGTTTAATGGAATTGATATCAACTTTAGCATTAGTATAAATATAAATCTTTGCAAAGTCTGGTTGAGAGGTCACCGGACATATAGAGCGAAAACCATCAAAACAGAGCACTTCATTTGGTTTAGATAATTTTCGTGATGAAGTGTTTATATTTAATGAATGTGGCTCAATAGAGAATTTTTTTATAAATCTAAGCTTCGTTTCTGATTTAGTAATTTTATTAAGGTCTTTTTGAATTTTTTTTAATACATCTTTTTCATATATAAATTTTTTCTTATAAAAAGAATTTAAATAGAGCTTTAAAGATTTTGATTCAACGATATATTTTGAACAAGATGGGATTGTTATTTCCAATACTTTTAAAACGGGTAACTTATTAGCATCTAAATATGAAAATTCGTATGCATTCCATATATCAACACCGTGACTCTCAGATAATCTATCTCTAATTATTGGATCTAGTAACTTATAACCAACCAGTGTTTTGGTGTTATTTTTACCAAGGTGTTTTGTTTTCATTGTCTTATTCCTGTGCCTTTTTTAAGAAGATATAAACATGATGATGTTAATACCAAAATAAATGTGATAATCATGCCTAGTGAAAATGATATTGATACATCACTAACACCTAACATACCCTCTCTAAAAGTATTCACCACATAAAGCATTGGATTTGCCATTGAGATAGATCTCCAAAGATCAGGAAGAATATTAATTGAGTAAAAGACTCCACCTAGATAAATTAATGGGGTAAGAATAAATGTTGGAATAATAGAAATATCATCGAAGCTATCAGCAAAAACTGCATTTATAAAACCCATTAAAGAAAAAAGAATTGCAGTAAGCAAAAGAACCGTAATCGTTAGTAGAGGATTTGCTACTGTAAAATCTGGATAAAATAATAGACTGACACCAAAGACAATAATTCCAATTAATAAACCTCTACATACTCCACCCAAAACAAAGCCAAGCAATATTGACCAATTTGGCATTGGAGATATTAATAATTCTTCTATAGATTTCTGAAATTTAACAGAATAAAAAGATGAAACAACGTTGTTATAGGAATTAGTGATAACTGAAAGCATGATTAATCCAGGTATCATGTATTGAATATAATCAAAACCATCCATTGAACCAATTCTTGGGCCTATTAGTGAACCAAAAATTACAAAATATAAAGACATAGTCACTGCAGGAGGAACAAGGGTTTGTACCCATATTCTTAAAAATCTCCTAACTTCTTTGACAGTTAAGGTCCATAAAGATACAGATACTCTAAAATTATTTTTCATTTGAATTAACCATTTCGATAAATAATTCTTCAAGTCTATTGGCCTCATTTCGCATAGACTTAATTTTAATATCTAGTTTTGTAAGCTCAGAGAAAAGTGCATTAATTGACCTCTCTTTATTTACTGCAGCAACTAAAGTTAGAGGATCTTCAAGCTTAAGCGGAAATCCCTCAATAACAGGAGCTTTATCAAGAGGATGCTCTAAATCAAAAACAAAACCTTGCACATTAAGTCTACTTAATAAATCTTTCATGCTTGTATCAACAACAATAGTGCCATGATCAATAATCCCTATATTCCTGCATAACTGCTCTGCTTCTTCAAGATAATGAGTAGTTAAAATAATAGTAGTTCCATTTTTATTAATCTCTTTTAAAAAGGACCACATTTCTCTTCTTAGCTCAATATCTACACCAGCCGTAGGTTCATCTAATATAAGTAATTGAGGTTCATGGATTAAAGCCTTTGCTATCATTAACCTTCTTTTATATCCACCCGATAATGTTCTAGCTTGAACATTTCTTTTATCCCAAAGACCCAATCTTTTTAGAATATTTTCAACCTTAGGCATTGCAGTAGATTTTGGAATTCCATAGAAACCAGCTTGTGTAACTACAATATCTAAGACTTTTTCAAATTGGGAGAAGTTAATTTCTTGAGATACGACACCCAATAAAGATTTAGCTTTATTTAAATCAGTATCTATATCATTTCCAAAAACAGACACTTTACCAGCAGTCTTGGTAACAAGAGATCCAATTATGCCAATAGTTGATGATTTTCCAGCCCCGTTAGGTCCAAGCAAAGCATAAAAATCACCCTTGGTTACTTTAAGATCAATACCTTGTAAAGCGACAGTATTATTGTCGTATACTTTTTGTAAGTTATTAATCTCTAAAGCGTATTCAGCCATTTTCTACTTCGCTATTATCAACTAATACGTAGCTTAAAATTAATCCAATCAAAATACCTAACCACATGAATTCACCACCGAAAGCAATTAAAACTGCAGTAACAAGTGATATAGCCTTTTCTGAATTTTTAATTGCCAATGACATTGCGATATAGGAGCAGGCTAAACCAGTTAAAATAAGAGTTACACCTAATGCAACTATCATTAATGGCTCCATGATATCGATAAAAGGCACCATAAAAAACAAGAAAGGGATTCCCATTAGGTAATAAGAATGAATACCATCAAACAATGAACCCATTGCTTCTTTACCTTGTTTCCACCTTTCAACAATTACTACATGTACCCCGGTCCATAAAGCACCTTGAGTTGGAAAAAAGGGATTAATAATTGCTCCTAATGCATTTCTAATCCCAACACTATTATGAGATCTATTAATGTCTATTTCGATTACTTCATCAGGTCTTAACTTTTGACCTTCTTTAATTACCTCGATACCTGTTACAAAATCTCCAAATAGTAATAAATAACCAATTATTACTAAAGGTAGCACCTCTAGATACATTTCGGTTGGAGGAAATCCAATAGATAGTGGAGATGTTTGAGAGTAAACCTCACCAACTGCAGGAACAGCCAAACCCCACTCAATATTCCAACTCAACTCCCCAGTAAAGTAACCAACAAAAGCCGCAACAATAAATCCTGGCAATAAACCTAAAGAACCAATAAGTGCTAAGACTTTGTTGTTTTTAGCTAACCTTTTAAAAGGTTCTGAGAATGTTGTTATAGTGCATATTATTAATGCTGAAATCATTGATACAGGTGTATTACCTATATAACGTTCAAAATCACTAAAGAATATCTGATAAAAAGCAGCTAATGCAGCACCTAAAATAATACCTGATTTCAGACCATTGGGAACTCTCTCAACAATAAGTTTCCCGATACCAGTTAAACCAAGAATAAGAACCAATAACGTAAATTCAATTGCCATAGCTGACATGTAATGAAACGTTTCAACTCTGTAAACTCCATCAAACATACCTTTTGTCATAAAGAATCCTATTACCAATGGCAAAGCTGGCGTAATCCATCCTGCTGCCATGGGCTCACCAAATATGATGGGACTTGATGTAATCAAAAAGCTAGCTATAAAGCATGCTGCTATTGCCTCATTTAAAGTTAATCCTAAAGCCATGCCAACAGGAGCGGCTGCCAAAGCCGTAGCACCAGATATAACTAAACCCTGCAGGAATTCTGCTGTTAATAGTTTGGTATGTATAAAGGGAATTCTCAATGTAAACGAACCCCATTTAATTCCACTCTTATTCATATTTTTCCCCTTTTTTATTTTGATAGCTCACTCATGCCATCTTCTAATCCTTTAAGTGTTAAAGGATACATTCTATTATCAAATAAATCTCTAATTAAGCAGACTGATGACGTGTAGTCCCAATGATCATCTGGTACAGGATTAAGCCATGCCATGTTATTAAAATGCTCTGACAGTCTTTTAATCCAAACATGGCCTGCTTCTTCATTCCAGTGTTCAATACTTCCACCTGGATTAGTTATCTCATACGGTGCCATAGTGGCATCACCAACAACTATAACCTTGTAATCAGACGAATACTTATTAATCATATCTTGAACCATAAATCTTTCATGAGATCTTCTTAGATTATCTTTCCAAACAGACTCATAAATACAATTATGAAAATAGAAGTACTCTAAATGTTTAAACTCAGTTTTTATTGCTGAAAAAAGTTCTTCACATAATTTTATGTATGGATCCATTGAACCACCAACATCGAAGAGAACAATAACTTTTACGGTATTTGATCTTTCAGGGACCATATGAATATCAAGATAACCTGCGTTTTTAGCTGTAGATTTAATAGTTCCATCCATATCGAGCTCTAAATCATTTCCTTGACGAGCAAATTTCCTTAGTCGTCTTAAAGCCATTTTTATGTCTCTAATGCCAATAATTATTGAATCATCAAGATTGCTAAATTGTCTTTGCTCCCATACTTTAACAGCTGTTTTTTGACCGCCCTCTCCTCCAACTCTTATACCTTCTGGGTTTTGACCGCCATTACCAAATGGAGATGTACCATTCGTGCCAACCCACTTATTGCCACCTTCATGCCTTTCTTTTTGCTCTTCTAAGCGCTTCTTAAACTCTTCTAATAATTTTTCTAGACCACCAAGAGATTGAATTTTTTTTAATTCTTCTGGATCTAATTCTTTCTCAAAAGCTTTTCTTAACCAGTCTTCAGGAATGAGTGCTTGGAAGATGTCTTCAAGTTTTTCTATACCTTTAAAATATATATCAAAAGCTTTATCAAACTTGTCATAATGCTTTTCATCTTTTACCAAAATTGCTCTTGATAAATAATAAAAATCATCAATATTTGAATAAGCTAATTGTTTTTCCAAAGCACCAAGTAAATCAAGCAGCTCTCTCAAAGTGCATGGGACACCCGCTGATCTGACTGTTTGAAAAAGATTAATTAACATCTATTTATTTGCAGCTTCTCTTCTAGACATAAATGCAAGACGCTCAAGTAGTTGAACATCTTGTTCATTTTTAAGTAAGGCGCCATAAAGGGGCGGTATAGCTTTAGATGAATCTGCATTTTTTAATATTTCATCAGGCATATCATCAGACAATAAAAGTTTTAACCAATCAATTAGTTCAGAAGTAGATGGTTTTTTCTTTAATCCTGGAATTTTTCTTAAATCAAAAAATATTTCCAAGGCCTCATTTACAAGCTTCTTTTTAATTTTAGGATAATGAACTGAAACAATTTTATTCATTGTTTCTCTATCAGGAAATTGTATGTAATGAAAAAAACATCTTCTTAAAAAAGCATCTGGCAACTCTTTTTCGTTATTAGAAGTCATCACTATAAGAGGCCTATGTTTGGCTTTAATAGTTTCACCTGTTTCATAACAGAAAAATTCCATTCTATCTATTTCTTGAAGTAAATCATTTGGGAACTCAATGTCTGCTTTATCTATCTCATCAATTAATAAAACAACTTGCTTGTCAGATGTAAAAGCTTCCCAAAGCTTTCCTTTTTTTATGTAATTGCTTATATCCTTTACCCTTTCATCACCAAGTTGAGAATCTCTTAATCGAGTAACGGCATCATATTCATACAATCCTTGTGAAGCCTTTGTGGTTGATTTAATGTGCCACTCGATAAGCTCCATATCCAAAGCTTTTGCAACTTCAACAGCTAGTAAAGTCTTACCTGTACCAGGCTCACCTTTAATTAATAACGGTCTTTCAAGCGCCATTGAGGCATTTACAGCCATACTTAAATCTTCAGTAGCAATATAATTCTTGGTTCCTTTGAATTGCATAATGTTTCCTTTTAATTAGATAATTTTTTCTTCAGACTTTAGTATTCTAGTTAGTTGACGACTTGAAGCAACTAAATTTTCATTTAAATCCCAAATATTACAATCTTGTTCAAAATATCCTTTATTAATATCTGTAGCCTTAAAATCAGCAAATAGAATTTCAGTGGTTGGTAATTGTCTTATATGAGTAGTCAAACTATATGTTGGTATCCAACCTAAAGGTCCATACTTATTTGAAACAACAGGTGGAGCTACATCTACATAAAATGACAAAACAAATTGATCTGGTATACCTCCATTCATCTGCATATATGAAGAACATCGAGCTTCAGCCTCAGCTTCATTGATATCCCTATCCCACCAAGCATGATCAGGATGAACTGTAAAACTTAATTGATGAATGAATGAAGGAGTATTTTCATAATTCAAGGTTTTATATTTATCTCTTGAAACATCTTTAAAAATATCTGGAAGTCTGGTCTCAAGACCATCATAGCCTTTTATATGATCAAAATCTGAACATATAGCATTAAATACAGTACATATTTTATCATCTTGAATTAACCTAACTAAACCTGATGAGCTTCCTCTGGATACCTTAAATACCTCAACTTCAAGAATAAAATCTTTTGCCTCAATTCTATCAAGATATTGTATTGATGAGCTTATTGCTGTTGAGTGAGGTACTGAGGACACTAAAGCTTTATGCATTAGAGCATTTAAATACCCACCATGCGGAGTCTTGCCAACAAAATATCTACCATCAGGATTTACCCTGAAAGTGTTGCTAGAAGTATTTTCTAGTAATAATGCATTTTGAAATTGATCAAATTGATTCATGATTCATCAATTTTAGTTCATAATTCCTTTTTATAGAAATTATCACAATCATATGAATAATTTATTTGATATAGCCTGTAACTTTTCTAGTGAGCGTTTTGATAAAGATTTGGATGAAGTTATTCAAAGAGCTAAAAATAATAAAGTAAGTAAATTTTTAGTTGTTTCTGCCTCATTAAATGACACTGAAAAAGTTAATGGAATATATAAAAACAATAAAGATTCATGTTTTTTTACCATCGGCGTTCATCCACACAATGCAAAGGAATTTACCTCATCTTCATCTGTAAAAATGAAAAACCTTATAGATACATACAAACCTAATAGCGTTGGTGAGACTGGTTTAGATTTTTTTAGAAATATTTCTTCTTATGAAGAACAAATATTTGCCTTTGAAGAGCAAATTAAAATAGCAATAGATAAAGAGCTACCTTTATTTCTTCATCAAAGAGAAGCTCATGATGATTTTATTAAAATTCTTTCTAAGTATAGAAACAGTATTCCAAAATCTGTTGTTCATTGTTTTACAGGCACTCAGAAAGAATTAGATGATTATTTAGATATAGGTTGTCATATTGGGTTAACTGGATGGATTTGTGATGCAAATAGAAATATAGACCTACGAAAATCACTAATTAATATACCATTAGATAAATTAATGATTGAAACAGATTGCCCTTATCTTATTCCAAAGAACCTACAAGAAAAGCCTAAAAATAACAGAAATGAGCCAGCATTTTTACCTCATATTGCTAAAGAGATATCATCATTAGTAAATGTAGATATTGATCAACTGGTAAAGAAAACTTATGAGAATAGTATTAAATTTTTTAGCTAAAGGCTCTAGGATCTAATTGAAACTCATTACATATTTCATCTAAATCTGATCCCACCTCTTTTGAATTATGTTTAACTTTTAGTCTATCTCTTGAAAACCTTGGAGCTGGTGCTGGCTGATTGAAATCATCAACTTTTACAAAAGAATCTCTGTCTATATGATGATAGTGATTTTGCACCTCCTCTAAGTCTAAAATAGGAGTTACACAGCCATCTGTTCCAGCAAATAATTCTTCCCAATGACTTCTTGGTTTTGTTTTAATCTTTTCGGCAATAATTTCTTTAAGATTATCCCAAGTATCTTTATTCATTTGATCATTAAATTCTGGAGTATTTAATTCTAATTTATCCAGCAAAATACTGTAGAACTGTGGTTCTATCGAACCAACAGCAATATATTTTTTATCAGAGCATTCATAAGTATTATAAAAATGTGATCCTCCATCTAAAAAATTTGATTCTCGTTCTTCACTCCAGTGACCCATTGCTTTAAGTGAATAAAATATACTCATTAAGGACAGTCCACCATCTATCATTGCTGAATCAACGATTTGCCCTTCCCCAGTTTTAATTGAATTTATAACTGCTGCTAATATTCCCATTGCTAGCATCATACCTCCGCCACCATAATCACCTACAAGGTTTAATGGTATTGATGGATTAGCATCTTTCTTCCCAATAGCATTAAGTGCTCCTGTTAAGCTAATATAATTAATATCATGGCCAGCTAAATGCGACATAGGTCCTTGTTGGCCCCATCCGGTCATTCTTCCATAAACAAGCGCTTTATTTCTTTTAATACAATCTTCAGGTCCCAAACCTAATTTCTCCATAACACCTGGTCTATAACCTTCAAAAACAACATCAACCTTTTCAATTAACTTCATGAGTTCTTGTATTGAATCTGGATTTTTTAAATCTGCAACGATTGATCTTTTAGACCTATTATGAATATCAAATCTATTGTGAAATCCCTTTTGTTTGACTCTAGACACTCTTATTACATCAGCTCCCATATCAGCCAAAAGCATTCCACAATATGGACCAGGTCCAATTCCTGAAAATTCTAAAACCTTAATACCTTTTAGCGGACCCATAAATATATATTATTGGAAAACTTTAAATTTAACTAATAAATTTGGTAACAATGAAAGCGAAGAAATAAAAGCAATTAACATCGCCAATGCTGTAAAAATACCAAATAATTGGGTTGGAAAGAAATTAGAAAGATATAGAATTGAAAACCCTGTAGCAATTGTTGTTGCAGTATAAAAGATTGCTCTGCCTGTAGTTGTATGAGCATTATATAGAGCCTGCTCAACTGAATGAGTAATCTTCATTTCTTTTTTGTATCTATAAATGTAATGAATAGTATTATCCACAGCCATCCCTACGCTTATTGCTGCGACAGTAATTGTCATTATATCTAAAGGTATCTTGAGCAAGCCAAGTATTCCTATTACCGACGATGCAACAAAAATATTAGGAATTAATCCAATTATCATTATTTTAAAAGACTTAAATATCAACAAAAGCATAATTGCAATTACGCTAAATACTACAATTAATGAACCAATTTGAGACTGGAATAAAGATTGAAGCATATTGTTATATAAAACAGCTAACCCAGTTATTTCATACCTATCAGCCTCTAAATTAAATTTATTCTGCAAATCGTAATTTATTTTTTGTAATAACTCATTTCTATTTAAACTTTCAGCGGATTCATTAACTCTTGTCGATATTCTTACAATAGAATCATCTTTATTAATATATGAATAAAGCAGGGTTTCTCGAATATCTTCAGGAAGCACAGATCTTAATAGTGCTAATTCTAAATCATTTAAATCTTCATCATTATTGATCATTCTTGCCAACTTTATCCCACTGGCAACACTTAAAACCTTTCCAATCTCAGGAAGTGAATCTAAATAATCATGTATTTCTTCCAACTCAGACAGGGAATATATATTCCACCAATAGCCAGAGGCGTTACTACTATCATCATCAAAGAGACTTTCATCAAATAAATCGTCTTCTAAAAATTCATCAGAGAAGCTCTGAGGTGGTTCTTTAATAATAATATCTAGAGTTGCAGTTCCGCCAAGGTTTTTATCTATTTCTAACATACCTTGATGAATCTCTGTTTCTTCATCAAAGTAATCAATAAATCTATTTTCAACTATGATATTGGAGACCCCATACAGAAACACTGCGAATGTAAATAAATAAATAGCATAGATAAAAGCAGTGTTTTTTTTAGTGTAAATAAGGATACTATTTGTAATTCTATGCAAAGAAAGTAAATCCTGGGCTTTTAGTTTGTTTATCAGGCTAATTGCACTTGGCAAAAATGAAAAAGTAAAAAGAAATGCTATTGAAATACCAAAAGCCATCATTTTTCCAAATTCAATTACTGGTTTTAAATCTCCAAGCAGCAAAGATAAAAATGCTACAGCAGTAGTCAGCGCTGCAAAAAAACATGGCAAAAACATTTGATCAACTGCATTAATTAACGCTTGTTTTCGATCTGTTGATTCGCTTTGTAGTTCATTTATTTTTACTAAAACATGAACAGTTAAAGAAATAGTTAAAATTAACAATAACGCTATAAAGTTAGATGAAACAACACTAATTTTCCAGTCCATAAAACCAAGAAAACCAGCAGTTACAAAAGTTGTTAAGAAAGCATTTAAAATAGGAAAAAATACAAACCAAATATTTCCAAAAAAGAGATATAACATTAGTGCAAAAATAGAAGCAACAGCTATACCGAATATGACTAAATCAGACCTTATGTAGTCCATCATGTCAGAAGTAATCATAGCTGGACCCCCTAAGTATAAAGTTGCATTATCTTTATATTGATCTAGAACACTTCTAATCTCAAAAACTAAATTTGAATTAAACTTGGACTCATTATCATTAAGTTGACTGATTCTATTATTTATTTGAAAAAGCTCATCTTGAAGCGTATTTTTTATTTGGTTTGTAATTGGCTCTTTTGATTTCAATGTATCAAGCAATTCATATCTTCTTGATATCAATGTATCGTATTCATCATTACCCCTTAAGACTATTTGCATAGCTGTAATAGAGCCGTCACTACTAATAATTAGGTCTTTATATATTGGATTATTTATAAACTCTTCTTTTGCTAACTTAAGGTCCACGCCTTCAGTCGATAGATCTTTTAAATTATCGGCTACTTCAGAAAGATTAACTTTAGGTTGAAAAAAAATTGGTGCATCGATAAGCGATAACACAGAGTCAACACCATCTATTAATGATAAAGATTCTTCAAGTTCTGCTAAAGTAGCTAGCGATTCTTGAGAAAAAAGTTCATTAACTGGCTCAAAAGTGACAATTAGAAAACTAGAATCTCCAAACTCCTCTTCATTTTCTCTATATTTTTTTAAAGCAACATCACCTTCAAGCACAAGAGCATCTGAAGATGCATCTAATTTAAAATTAGTTATCCCAGCAGATGCAATTACTAAAACTAAAAAAATAGCAAACAATACAATTAAGGGTTTGCTTATTACAAATTCTGAATATTTTTTTATAAAATTTTTCACTTTATTTATTTGCGCACTCTGGTGAATCTAAAATTAAAGGATTCTGTTTGAACTCATCTTCATTAAATGTATGTATGGAGAGAGCATGAATTTTATTCATAATACTATCAAGGGTTTTGTATACTAATTTATGTCTCTTTAATGTGGTTAAATCATTAAAATCATTACTTACTATGACTGCTTTAAAGTGAGTTTCTGATTCTTTTGGAACATTATGCATATGACTTTCATTAATTATCTTTAATGATGAAATATCCATAGCATCATTAAGAGTATTAACTATCTCAGTTTGAATTGTGCCATAAGACATAATACCTGCATTATAAATCAATATAAGTTTTAAACTAATATTTAAAAAATTATTTAGGGATAGTCTCTTTTTAAAAGTTTATTATAAAAAAGAGCAAATAATATTATAAGAATAGATCCAGCAGCTACTGGCATAAAAACAAAAGACAGCCCTTTACCGCCCAGAATAGCAATAATTGGATTTGCTCCTGCAGGAGGATGGATTGAATTAAATGTTGCCATTACAAATACAGCCAAACCTACAGCAACTCCCAGCGAAATGATACTTGATCCCATTAATGCATAAATAACCACCCCACTAAGAGCTGAAAGAGTATGACCTAAGAATATATTTTTAGGCTCAGCCAATGGACTAGTATGAACGGACATAACTAAAACCATGGTTGCACCAAATGGTGGAATTAACCAAACATCACCATATTCAGAAAAATGTAGAAAAGAAAGCATGCTGATACATATGCAAGCACCGAGAGCAGATAATAGATTATTTGCAACAACTTTTTTATCAAATAAATTTTTCATTACTCTAGGTTAACGCATTTTATTCATTTTCGATATTGCTAAAAATATCAGCTGTCATGCGGTTGTTCATCAATGGTTTCAATTAAGATCGCTATTTCTTCCCACTTAGCCCACTCTACTGAGTTGAGTTGTGCAGCATATTCAGCAGCTCTTAACATTGCTATAGTTTGTGCCTCATCGCCATATTGGGTTATCAATGCAATTGCAATTTGTCTTAAATTTTCTTTCATATGAAAAATATACTATCAAGAGATATCAAGTAAAATAGATTTATACTTAGTAGAGTATATCGTTATTAAGTATATAAATAAGAATACATGAATATTTTATGGATTAAAGATGGCAAACAAGGCCACGAAAAACAGGTTAAAGTTTTAATAGATGAATTATCTAAATCTATAGATATTAACCTTATAGAAAAAAACTATAAGACTAATAACTTCTCTAGACTAAATCATTATTTTCATTACCTGACTAATAACTTTTTTAATAAAAATGATGAATTTATAAACTTAGTAAATAAGTGCAGTCAAAACAATATAAATTTAGTTGTTGGTGCTGGAAGCTCTATTCATATTAGCATGCTGCTAATTAAAAAATATTTTAAAAGTACCTATCAAAAAAATATAAATCTAGTCAGCATTCTTGTACCAAGTTTCTTTCAAAAGCATTTTGATGTTATATGTGCCCCACTGCATGATGAAAAAAAATTAGCTAATAATGAAAATATTATTTATTTTCAGGGCTCTTTAGCAAAAGTATCCATTAAAGATGTAGATAAAAATACTGGATTGATTGCACTTGGCGGTATAAACAAACATTATGACTTTGATGAAGTAAGTCTTTTAAAACAAATACAATATATATTGACCTTATATCCTGAAAAAAAATGGTTTCTATTTAACTCAAGAAGAACACCAAAAAATATAACCAAAGAAGTATCTAAATTAAAAAATGAATTTAGTAATCTAACAATTTCTGACAAAGGTTTTGATGATGTTCTAGAGAAAGCATCTATAAAATTTATAACACAAGATAGTGTAAATATGGTCTATGAAGCTTTATCTACAAGTGGTAAAACATATCTGTTTAATATGAATTCCAAAAAAGAAAATAAAATAACAAGACAGATGAATCTTCTTATTACAAATAAACAACTTGGTTACATTGAAAAAGTAAATATGGTTGAAGGTTTAGAAAAGATTAAAATACAGTCTCAAAATCAATATCATGAAGTTTTTTCTGAGGTTGAGAAAGTTGCCTATCAGTTAATTAAAAAATTAAATTTAAACTCTAAATGAAAATTATTCATCTGATATTAAGTGATGTTTATGCTGGCATGGAGCAATATGTAAATGAATTAATTGTTCAGCAAGAAAAAGAATGTGATGTTGTTTTGATTTGCACTGAAAACATTAGCAAAAAATTTAAAAACAAAAATATAGTCTCTATTAAAGACTATAGTAGGAATTCGCCTATTGGTTTATTTAGAATCTATTCTCTTATAAAACAACAAAAAGCTAATTTAATTCATACACATGGATCAAAGACTGCGAGCATAGTAAATATTCTTAAAAGATTCTTAAATATTAAACATGTGGCATCTGCTCATGGGATAAAAAAGAAAGATAAACCATTTCTTAAAGCTGATAGGCTTATTTGCGCAAGTGTAAATGTGCAACAATCTATTAAAAGAAATTCCATTGTTGTTAATAATTGGTACTCACCCATACTTCCTGAAAAAATTAATAAAACGCCAGAATATGTTATTGCTGTTGGTAGATTAGAAAAAGTTAAAGGATTTGATTTGCTAATTAAATCTTGGAAAAAGGTTCAAGCTAGATTAATGATAATTGGAAGCGGTAATGAATTTAAAAAGTTAAATGATTTAATTAGTAGTCTAGGACTTGAGAATAAAATAAAAATTATTGATGAGGTAAGTCAAGAGGAATTAATCAAATATTATCAAAAGGCATCAATGATGGTTATTTCATCTAGAAAAGAAGGTGGGCCAAGAGTTGCCCTTGAGGCATTAAAGCTAGAAATACCTGTTATCTCTACTGCGGTTGGACACATGCCTGAGATTCTCCCACAAGAACTTCTTGCTGCTCCTGATGATTTGGATTCACTAAGAAATTTAGTTGAAAGCTATGTAGATAATTTGTCTTATAAGCAAGATTCTATTTTTGAATATATACAAGAAGAGTTTTCATTAGAAACAAAAACTCAACAAATAATGGATGTCTATAAGGAATTACTCGTATCTTAGTGAAATTGCTGGATCAAGTTTGGCTGCTTTCCTTGCTGGCCAAATACCAAAGAATAAGCCAACCATCGCTGAGAAGGTTATAGAACCAATCATTGCACTTATAGGCATGGCAAAAGGCCATTCTTGCAAAGAGGCGATTAAATATAAAGTTGAGGTACCCAGAAAAACACCTATACAACCCCCAATAACACACAAAAGTATAGCTTCAACTATAAATTGAGACATTATTGCTCTGTGAGTAGCCCCTAGTGCTTTTCTAAGACCTATCTCTCTAGTTCTTTCAGTTACTGATACAAGCATAATATTCATTACCCCTATACCACCAACAACTAAACTAATACCTGCTATACCTGCAATTAATGCTGTAAATATTCCTGTTGCCTGTCTTCTTAGGTCTGAAAATTGACTGTAATCACTGATTCTAAAATCATTATCACCACCTGGACCTATATCATGTTGTGCTCTAAGGATTCTTTCAATGGTCATCATTACTTCATCTACATTGGCATCTTTTTTAACACCAACATTGATAGAGTCTACATACTGAGTTCCAAATAGTCTTTGAGCGCCAGTTAATAGTGGCACATATAGTTCTTCGTCAGGGTTTTGCCAGCCAGTACTTCCCTCTTCTTGAAGAATACCAATGACTTTGTAACCGGTTCCAGCTATTAGTATTTCTTGATTTAGAATTGCCTGGGCTGAGGTTTTGAGTTCTTTGGGAACAGCGGAACCTATAACAACAACTCTTTTTCTACCAAAATTTTCTTCCTCTGTGAAAATTCTTCCATATTCAATCTCATAACCCCTTACTTGAAAATGGATTGGTAAATTTGCTCTAATTCTTTCATTTATATTTGCATTATTAAATTTAACTTGTCTATTTCTAGCCATATTTGGAGAAATCATCCAATTATGTTCTGTATTTTTAGCAAGGGCATAACCATCCTTTATATCTAACGGTATTAAGCCCTTAGTGACGGCCCCTCTTCTATTTTGACCTGGTGATACAATTAAGGTTCTTGGACCAAAATCATCAATTTGTTCATCTAGAGCTTTGTTTGCACTTGAACCCAGACCAATAACAGCAATAACAGCAGCAGTGCCAATAATTATTGCTAAGGTAGTTAAAAAAGATCTTACGATATTAGATCTTATTGATGTAATAGCAGAAATAATTGATTCTTTAAAAAGCATTATCCGAAACTAAAAGATGCTTGAACCCTTTCTTTAAATCGTTTTTGATAATCAAAAAGACTTTTACTAGGTAAAATAAAAACAGTGTCTTTTATCTCTAGTCCGCTAACAATTTCAACATGAGATAGGTCTGAGGCTCCAATCTTTACCCATGTTAACTCCGGACCATTTTTTGAGTCTTTTATGACTATGAATTTATTAAAATTTTCACCATCAACGCTTTCAATTAAAAAATTATCAACTTTATCTTTAGGAATATTCAATATTCCTGCAGCAGAATATATATCTTTTCTTGTTCTAAGCGACATGGTTGGTGTACTCAATGAAACCTCTTTGTTTAAAACTTCAATAACAACATCAGTATTCATACCTAGCAATAAAAGATTTTCATTATTCTCTATATCAATTAATACTGGAAAAGTCGTAACGTTTTGTTCGATTCTTGCTTGAGGCTCAATCTTTGAAACAATACCAAAAAATTCTTTATCGCGATAAGCGGCAACTTTAATTGAAACTACTTGGCCAATTGATACTTTACCAACATCTATTTCATCTACTAATGCTCTGACCCTGACTTTGGAAAGGTCTGCCATTGTCATAAGAATTGTTCCACCACCGACAGCAGATGTTGGAGAAGAAATAACCTGACCAACTTCAACGGGTCTTGAAATAACTGTTCCGTCTACTGGAGATCTTACAATCGTATCATCTAATGCGATCTTTGCATTTTCAAAAGTAACTTCACTCCTAACTAAAGTAGATTTAGCTTGAGCATAACTTTCTTCAATAGCTTCAAAATCCTTATCTGAAATACTAGCATTAGCATGCAGCTCTTTTCCTCTTTCAAATTGTGATTTAGCGTTTTCTAATCTAACTTTTGATGCTTCAAGATCCGATTTAGCCTGATCTAGTATGTTTTTAGGAGTTCTTTGATCTATTTGACCTAGAACTGAACCTTTTTGGACCAAGTCACCAACCTCAGCTCCTAAAAATAATACTTCGCCAGATGCCTTGGACTTAATTTCAACAGAAGATATTGCCTCGATAATACCTGAAGCTTCTATTGATAATTCTAGCTGTTTGGAAACAACATTTTCTTTTTTATAAAAAGTAGTAGGCTGTGCTGGCTCACTATCAGAACCACATGAAGACAGAATTCCAATAGCTAAAATTAAATATAATGTATTTTTATTTTTCATATGTTACTCAATTATATATTCAAATCTGATTCAATAAGACCATCTTTTATATTAATTATGCGCTTTGATTGCCTTGCGATATCTTCTTCATGGGTTATTAATATTATAGTTTGTCCTTGATCATTAAGTTCCTTAAATAAACTCATAACATCTTCACCTGTTTGTGAGTCAAGATTCCCGGTTGGTTCGTCTGCAAAAATTATGCTTGGGTTATTCACTAAAGCTCTGGCTATTGCAACTCTCTGCTGTTGCCCACCTGACAATTCAGCAGGAGAATGCTTTATTCTGTCAGATAAACCTACCTTATCTAAAACACTTTTTGCTCTTCTGATAGCTTCGCTTTCTTTAACACCTGCATATTTCATTGGAAGCATTACATTACTTAAAGCAGAATTTTTAGCTAACAAGTGAAACGATTGAAACACAAAACCTATTTCTTTGTTCCTAATTGAAGCTAATTCATCTGCATCCAGCTCATTGACTAATTTATTGTTTAAAAAATAATTACCTTCTGATGGTGTGTCTAAACACCCAATTATGTTCATGAGAGTTGTCTTACCAGAGCCAGAAGGACCCATAATGGATAAAAATTCACCCTTTTCTACAGATAAATTAATGCCCTTAAGAGCCTCCACTGTCTCAGATCCAACTTGAAAAAGCCTTTTTAAATTTTCTGTTTTAATAATCATTTTCTTTTAAATGTATTTGACACATTAATGTTTTAAAAGTTCAAATACTACTTTGCAGCTGCTGCTCGTAGACTTTCAGTTGAATCCATGTAATTTATCCATGGTTCAACATCTTTTTCTTTACCAAAATTTGCAGCTTTTGCTAACTCAATTCTGGCATTTTTGAAATCATCTAACTCTAAATAGCATATACCAATTAGCATCTCTAATGATCCAGGTTTAGTATTCCAACCTTTTTTTCTAGCAAGATCTAAAAATTTAATGGCATTTTGATATTCTGAATTTTGTAAATATATTTGTCCAATCCTATAGTCATATTTAGAATCATCTGAAATTTTAGTAACATTAATTAATGCTCTAATCGCATTTTTAAAATCTTTAGCAATGATATAAGCATTGCTAAGCAATTCATTATGTTTGATATTATTTTCAAGAACTCCTAATTTTAGTCCTTTTTCAATTACTTTTGCAGAATCAATTGGAAGACTTTTGTATAGATAAAAGTTTGCAAGATTAATATATTCAGAAGGTTTTTTTAAAAGATCTTGTTGCAATTTAAACTCTAAAGAAGCAAGAGATTCTTCTTCAAATCTTATGATGTTGTAAACACCAGCCATCTGATCAATATATGATTTGTTTTTTGGTTTATACCTTACAAGATCTTGAGCTACTTCAAGGGCCTTCATGTATTGTTTTTTTTCAGTATGAATGGCAAATTTTAATTGCGCCCAATTCTCAACAAAAGTAGATGAATTTTCTAAAGCTAGTGTTATATATTTAAGAGCGTTATCCCATTCTTCATCTTGTGCATATATAGTAGCTAGTGTTGCATAACCTTCAGGTACAAGGTCGAATTCATTTTCAGTACCAATTCTAATCCATTCTAAGAAAGATTTTTTTGCCTCGTCTCTTTGACCATCAACATACAAAACTTGACCTAAAGTAAACTTAAGCATAAAAACATCATATGGAGGCATGCGTCTTTTTAAGTCAGCTCTTTTAAGATAGACCAGGGCTTCATCGTTTCTATCTTGAGAAAGCAAGAAATAAGCATAAGTTCTTAGAACTACAAAATGATCATATGAATTATTAGAATATGATCTGTCAGCATAGTCTTTATATGTTTTTTCTGCTTGCTCTAAGTTTCCATTGTCAATGTTCAATTGTGCTCTTTCAAGCATGTTATAAACCCATTGTTGAATGGCTTCTTGAGTAAAAGTAAATGTACTAAAAACAAAAACAAATATAAATAATAATTTTTTCATCATAAGTTAAATTCTATTGTGGTTGAGCCAACTTGTTGGACTGCAACTCCATCTATTACACGAGGTTTGAATTTCCATCTTAGTACTGCTTGAAGAGCAGCTCTATCAAAAATCCTCGGTGGTCTAGACTCACTAATAACAGCATCTATAACCTTACCCTCTTCATCGACAGTTAATCTTATAGTCACAAAGCCAGTTTTTCCAGAAAGAAGAGCTTCTCTTGGATATCTTGGTGATATTCTTACAAGCGGAATAAGAGCGCTATTTGAAGCTAAAGAATTAGAGCCCTGCAACATTGCACCTTTTAAATCAATTGGTGTTTTTATATCAGGAAATTTAATATCTAAATTTGGGGTTACCGGCTCCACAACATCAGGTGTTTCAAGTTTTGGTGGAGGTGGTTTTTTTGGTGGAGGTGGTTTTTCAGGTAAAGCTCTTTGTCTTTCATTTAGAAAATCATTCTTTTTTAATCTTACAAAATCTACCATGCTAGAGTCTTTAACAGAATCAAAGCCCTTACCGGATGGTAAAATAATTATGTAGATAACTAAAAAAATAAAAAATGTGCTTAAAATGCCGCCAATTGCTGCAAGTTGATTTTTATTTTTTAAATCAATCCTTTTGAGCAGCGATTGATACATTTTGAACTCCGGCAAGCCTAACTTGGTCCATTGTTTCAACTAGGAAACCTGTTTTGGAAGCTTGGTCTGCTTGAATTATTACTGATCCTTCTGGATTTTCAGCTTTTAACCTTTCAACATTAGCCCTAACTGACCTAAGATCAACACGTCTTTTATCAATCCAAATCTCATCATTGGCTGTTATTGCTATAAGTATATTACCCCTTTCATCTCTTACAGCTGTAGCAGCATTAGGTCTATTTACTTCTACACCAGTTTCTTTTACGAATGATGTGGTAACAATAAAAAAGATAAGCATTATAAAAACGATATCCAACATTGGAGTAATGTCTATTGTTGATTCATCTCTTTCTTTATTTCTTCTTTTAATCATACTTTTAATTGTTCAATTTCATATTTAATATCTAACACTGACTTTTCTATAGCTGACTTTATTCCAGTAAGCATAAATAAACCAACAATTGATATAAATAAACCTGTCATAGTTGGGAGTGTTGCTCTAGCTATACCTGATGCCATTGCTCTTGCATTCCCGGTACCAGTAATAGCCATAATATCAAAAACCTCAATCATCCCAGTTACCGTTCCCAATAAACCTAAAAGAGGACACAATGCAATTAGACCTTGAATTAATAAAATATTTTTATTTGCTTTAAGGTTAATAATCGATACGTTTTTTGATTTAATCTTATCAAATAGCCATGCATTGCTTGTCTTAGTATCTTCAATATCTTTTTGGGCTTCTTTTGAAAGATTGTTAAGTTCAGAAATAAAAAATATTAACCTTTCTAAAAGTAATGTTGTCATAATTATTGCTAATATAAATAAAACAACTATTACTGGCCCGCCTCTATCAAAAAAATCTAAAATAGATGTAAATGGTAGAGCAAGATAGTAAAACATTATTTAACCGATGATGATGCTACAAATCCAATAGCCTGTTCTTCATATATTTGTGATATTGCTCTACTTCTTGAGTCAAGAATATTGTGAACAAACAACAATGGAACAGCTGCTATAAGTCCAAGCATAGTTGTAACTAGGGCCTGAGATATACCTCCAGCCATTAGTTTTGGATCACCAGTACCAAATAATGTAATTGCTTGGAAAGTTTCAATCATACCGATAACGGTACCAAGAAGCCCTAATAATGGAGCAACGGCAGCTAATAATTTAATAATACTTAGGTTCTTTTCTAAAGCAGGTGCAGCTTTTGCAAGAACATCCTCAAGTTGAGCTTCTAGCTCTTCTGGAGTATCGCCTTTATATTTGGAATAAATACTATTTAGCTTACCTAAAGTAGAAGACTCTGAGTAATTACCAGTACCTAATTCATTTTCAATGGTTTGAGATTCATTTCTTAGGAATAAGAACTGTAGAACACCCATAGAAAGACCTGCTGTAAGAATTAAAAGAATTATGTAACCAACAAATCCACCTTGGTTAATCCTTTCAAAAAACCCAGCTCTATCAATTAGTTTTGATAATAAAGATCCCCTAGTTGGATCAATAAATACTTCTCTATACTCAACATCATTATTTTGCAGTTTCCTTGCAGATCTTCTTATTGAGCCTTCAGGTTGCTTAGCTAAATACTCAAGAACATTTTGCTCGCTTACTAAGTTTAAATAATCACCATCAGCGGCTGAATTAAATACACCAATTCTAACAATATCAGTGTTAACTAACTCACCTGATTTAGACAAAATGTCAGTGTTGTATACCTTAACTTTACCACTTTGATTAAGCTCATTTAGTATTTCATACCATAGTCTATCTAGCTCTGCAGAGGTTGGTAAATCTAAGCTTTTTCTTTCAGCTAAATCTCCTAAGAATTCTATTCTTTCAGGATATTCGATATTAGTTAGGGATAGCATGAATTGTCCTTTTGACTCACCAGCAGTTTGCCTTACGATACCGAACAACTCACCAAAAGAACCAAGCTTTAAAGTCAATTGTTCTTCTAGTTCTGATAATTTTTTATCATTATCTTCGTATTCTTTTGTAAGTCTTTCACTTCTATCTTCTTCAGCATTAAGTTTTGCTTTCATTTGATTTAAAAGATATTGCTGCCTATTTTTATCTGATAAGAATTTATCTAATCTAGCCTTATCTTCTTTTGCTCTAATTGAAGCAGTATTTTTTACAGATTCAACCAATAAGTCTAAATCTGTTATTACAGGTACAACTGGTTCTTCAACATTATTTTCTTGAGCAAAAAGCCCAAAAATTAAAAACGGTAAAATTAAAGTTTTCTTATTCATCGTCATTCCTATAAACAGGTATTTTTATAAGCGCTGGTGGCGCTTGTTTGGATGCAACTTTTAGAGCATCTTCTGTAGATCTTTTGATAGATGAAGAAGCTTTCTCCCATGTTTGTGAATTGGTATCCCAGTATCCACCTTTGCTTCCATCTACAGTAAGGTAAGTTAAAGCAATTCTACCTACTCTTAAAAAATCAGCACTAGTCTCTACATTATCAATAATAATATTATCTCTATATGCCTCAATTGTTCTTCCATACTCTAATTCAGTTTTATATGCTTCAACTATTAATCTAAACTTCTCAGAAGTTGAGACATCACCTCTATCCATAGTAACCTTAAGATTATTTAACCTATCTGTTCTTTCATCCATTAAAAACGGAATATCTAATTGAATAAAGTTTTCTAGTCCATCAATCATTCTTAACATAAAAGGAACAATTCTTTGGTTGGTTTGATCAAGCTCATCAATCTTAATAAGAATGTTTTCAATTTCTTCTATCTGAGAATTAATGATCTTTTGAACCTGGTCGTTGTATAACTTTAATGAATCGTATTCTTTTGAGGTAGACTGATAATCAGCTAAGAGTACTCTTGTTTGCTCATCAAGTTTTACAATTTGTTCTTGAGTTAAACCAGATTTTTCAATACTAGTTGTTGAAATTTTAATAGTATCTTCAACAATGTTTTTATCTTCTACAGTTTCTTGAGCAAACATAGAGGCGCAAAAAACTAGCGTAATATATATATATTTCATGGGAGTATTTTAAAGCAAAAAGGAGGCGTTAGCCTCCTTTTTATTAAGTTAATTTCCTAGAATCTGATTTGATACGTTAAGAACGCTTGTGGTCCAAATCTAGGATATCTGAATGAGTTAAATCCATAAGGATAGAATGAATCACCTTGGTCGTATGCAACATCAGTATCTGGAATTGCATCGAATACGTTAGTAACAGTTAGTGATATGAATGACTCAGGAGTAATATCATATGCAACTGCAACATTAGTATCAAAGTATGGGCTCATTGTTTTACCATAATAGCCTTCCATATGACCAACTCTTAGCACTGAAGTACTTGCTGACCAATCACCTCTACTCCAACCTAATCTCATAGATTGTCTAGATCTTGGTGTATAAATACTATTCATGTAGCTAATTAATGGATCGCCAACATCTTCAGCATATTTAAGGTCAATCTGATTAGTATTTACTATGGAGAATGAGAAATCACCCAGTGAATCAGTTACCCAGCTATAGCTGATAGAAGTATCAACACCAATAAACTCTTGTCCAGCAATGTTTACAGGAGTTTCATATAGAGCAGTGATAGAACCTTCAGGAAGAACATTGTCATATGCTTCTGGTGTGAAGTCTTTACCACCCCTTACAATTGAAGCATAAACTTGTGCACAATATGAATCTGGATATGTTACATTTCCAGCACTGAAATCACCTGCTTCTTGAGCTCTACATATAGCTTCATCTCTTACAATTGTTGATAAATCTTTTGTAGAAACAATATCGCCTAATTGAATATGGAATGCATCTAATGTCACAACCAATCTGTCAGCTGGCTCCCATACAAAACCAATAGAGTATGAATCACCTTCTTCTTCTTTAAGATTTAGGTTACCTGTTGTAACACCGTCAATGTTTATAATTCCATAACCAGGAGTTGCTAAAGCACAACCCTCACCAGAAACACCCCAGTCACCTGAAGCGTAACACTGATAATAGTCAGTTTCTGATGTATAGAATCTTCTCTCACCAACAAATGAGTATGGTAGATCAGGAGCTTTAAATGATTCAGACCATGAGCCTCTTAGTAAGAAGTTATCACGTGGTCTCCACTCAAATGAAGCACCCATAGTTCTTCTGTCGACATTAACTTTTGAACTATCATATTCATCAAGTCTTGTTGATACGTTTACTAAGAATGTTTCAGTTACTGGAATAGAGAATTCAACACCAAAAGCTGTTCTATCTCTTTCACCACCACCATCAACACCACCAATACCCCAAAGCTTTCCTTCTTTGTTTAATGGGCTTAGTTGAACGTCATAACCTTTAGTTTGATGCTCTACAACAGCAGCAAAACCTAAAGGACCATAAGGTAATTGCATAATGTCACCAGTAATACTTGCTTGGAATAACTCTGAGAAAGCATCTGCAGGCTCAACATTATCAACTCTTAACGCTTCAAGATCTTCACTTGATTGAGTTGTCAGATACCAATCCCAGTTATAACAGTTAGGCTGACTGTAGTATGCAGAGTAGCCATACCAGCCATAAACATCATCAACTTCTCCGTTAGAAGGATCACCATCAACTAAATCATTAGTATCAAGTACACAAGGGTTGCCCCATCCGTCAACTCCGCCTATGTTATGAATTTTGTCATATAAAGCAGAAGCTAAGAAGTTTCTACCAGTTGAAACAACATCATAGGTATTGTCTGTGTATGAAACATCCCACTCATAACCGTTAGCTAAAACACCTCTAGCACCAATATCAAAAGTGGTTGTTTCTTCTTCGTAACTTGTTCCTCTTGTTGCATTTGTAAATATTTTTTGAATTCTGAAATCCATCATAGCTGCAACAGCGCCAGCATTAGGCTGACCATCTGGAACTTCATAGTTCTGTGTAAACGCAGAACCATATTTTTGTGGACCAGCTACCCAAACAAATGGTGTAAACAGATTATCAAGTGTTCCTGCAGTATCTGTTTCTAAATGAACAAGTTTTGCATAAACCTCTACTTTATCAGTTAATTCATATGTACCTGATAGATATACAGAAGCTCTTTTTCTTTCATTAGTCAACGTACCGTTTGAACTCGAGTCAAAACCACAATATGAGCCATAGAATGTACTTGCATATGATGAATGCATTGATTGTGGAGCCAATGTGTACCCTGGATCAGCGTCCTCACAAGTCATATCTAATGGTAATCCACTTGTAAGATCAACTAGCACACCAAATGGAACATCAGTGGCACCTGGATGCAAGTGAAGTGGATAATAGTATGTATCTCTAATCAATAAACCTCTTGATAACAAAGGTACTGATCTACTTGAATCTTCCCATGAGTCATGTTCACTTCTACTTTGGATTGGAACTGGTTGCTCATCTCTATACTCAAGTGCATATGTGTATGAAAGTCTGTCAGTAAAACCACCGCCAGCAAATTCAAAATTAACTGTTTCACCACCAGTACCGGAACCAACACCGCCACCAACTTGTGCTCTGAATGTTTTGTCTTCTAGACCGTCTACAAGAATAATGTTAACAACACCAGCAACCGCATCAGATCCATAAATAGATGATGCACCTGATGTAAGAACTTCGATTCTATCAACAGCAGCTAATGGGATTGCTGCATAGTTAAATGAAGCTGACTCACCATTATATGGGAAGGGATAATCAGCAGTTCTTTTACCATTTACAAGAACAAGAGTTCTACCCGGACCAAAATCTCTTAGGTTAATTGGTTGCAATGATCCATTAAAACCTGCTTGGAAGTTCTCCCCGTTAACACTACCAGTGTTTTGAGTCAGGTTGCTAACTGCATCATACACAGTCTGGAAACCTTGAGCCTCAATATCTGATCTAGTAATTGTTATTAAAGGAGTAGCACCTTCAACGTCGACTCTTTTAATCCTCGAGCCAGTAACTGCAACTCTGCCGAGCTCCTGAACACCTTCTTCAGATGATGACTCAGTTGAAACTGATGCTTCAGAAACAACTTGCTCTTCACTTGCTACAGCTTCAGCTTCCACAGCTTCTACAGCTTCTGGAGCTGATGCAACGTCTTCACCTGGGTTGTCTGCATATAGCAAACCAACAGACAAGACTGTGGTTAAGAATAAATAATTTTTGTTTAACATAATAAAATCCCCTTTATTATTAATATTTGTATTTTTTAATACAACCAATTAATGCGCACTTATGCGCTATATATAGTGAAGAATACATATATAGACATTCTTTGTAAATACTTTGTTATCTTTATTTAATGTTAAAAATTTATACATTTTTGGGCTTGTATCTATTTAACAGTAAAGTAAACTTGACATTAAATATATCAAATATATATATTTTATAAAATATTAATAATACTCATGAGGTAAAGATGCAAAAACTTTTAAACAAAATATTTACGATTACTCTTATTATTAGTTTTTCAATAACATCAGTTGCAAATGAAAATTCAATAATTCCTATTGAAAAGCTTGTTTGTTATGGGCAGGGAACTAATCAAGCCCTCTCTCCTTCTGGAGATTACTATGCAGCTATGGTGCCGTTAGATCAGAATGTATGTGATATTAAAGATGAAACAGATCAAGAGGCTGTAAAAGCAGATAGAGTTTTAGTAGTAACAGATCTTAAAACAATGACTCCTAAAGTCATTTCTGGAACAACAGCTGGGTCTGCTGTAAGTAATTTTGCATGGCTAAATGATGAAACATTACTTGTATACAGAGACGCTAGATCCAGCTTAGACTCATATAGTTTATATACAATTAACAGAGACGGCACCAATACAAAGTTGCTTATTGCTGCAAAGGCCTTTGAAAGAAAAGCTGGATTTCAATACCCACGTTATTTAGCCTCTTATCCAAAATTTCCAAATAAAATTATGATTACTTTAAATCGTAATAGTAATGTAAGCCAATTCAGGGATTTATATTGGTTAGACATTAATACTAAACAAACAGAATTGGTTGCAAGAGTGCCATCAATCAAAAATGAGGCTGTTTCTAATTGGCTGCTAGACTGGGATGGTAATGCTAAAGGTTTTAGTACATTTACTATAGAAGGGCCTGATATGGGACTAGTAAGATCATTTTATAAATACAATCAAGATGGCAGTTATAAGAAAATTGCAAGCTGCAGGCATCAAGATGCATGTTTTAGCCCTATTAGCTTTGATATTGATAACAAAACCATTTTAGGAGTTGGTCAAGCTGTCAAAAAAGATGGATCGATTATTAATGAAACTGATACCAACGCTTTATGGGCTATGGATTACGATACAGAGCAATATGTTGAAATGATTTATCACGATCCAGATTTTGACATATCTAGTCCACTTCAAGGAGATAACACATTAAATTTATGGTTTGATGAAACTGGCGATGGTTTATTTGGGTTTTCATATCAAGCCGATAAACCTGTAGATGTTTTTTTTGATGGTTATTTTCAATCGGTTAAAAAGTCACTTGAGGCTGTATTTCCTGGTGAAAGAATTAGCTTGAGTGATTGGAGTCAAGATTTATCAAAATTTTTAGTGAATGTCCGAAGTGATACAAATCCTGGGGCTTCTTATATGTTTGATATTAACAAAGGCTCTCTTTCATTAATTTCTGACTTTGCTCCATGGATGAAAGATTACAAGCTTGCAAAAATGGAACCTTTCACTTACACAGCTAGAGATGGACTGAAACTTCATGGCTATATTACTCTTCCACCAAATTATAAGAAAGGAACTAAAATTCCATTTATTCTCCACCCTCATGGTGGGCCAAATGCCAGAGATTATTGGGGATATAATCCTGAAGTACAGTTTTATGCTTCCAGAGGTTACGGAGTTATTCAGCCAAATTATAGAGGCTCTACAGGACATGGTAGAAATGAAATGATTTTAGCTAATCATCAAATGGGTAAAACTATGCAAACTGATAAATATGATGCATTAATGTGGGCCAATGAACAGGGTTATGTGGATATGGATAATGTTTGCATCTCGGGAGCAAGTTATGGTGGTTATGCAGCAATGCAAGCAGCTACTAAAAACCCAAATATGTTTAAGTGCATTATTACTTATGTTGGCACCTTCGATTTAACATCAATGGATTTAAGAGGATTAATGTGGAGCAAGGCCGCAATGCCTATGGAATATATTGAAAAAGGTAATCCTGAGATACCAGAAGATTATAAAAATTTATATGAAAACAGTCCTATTTTTCATGTTGAAAATGTTGATGATCCGGTTCTAATAATAACTGGGAGACGAGATGCGCAAGTCAGATTCCAAGAAACAGTGGACATGGTTGCTCAGCTTGATAAGTTTGGCAAAGATTATGAATACATAATCAAGGGTGATGAGGGTCATGGTTTTAGGAGTGAGGTTGCAAATCTTGCCTTATATGAAGATTATGAAAAATTCTTGGCTAAATATTTAATTAAAAACTAGCTATAGAGGTTTGATTTTGACCTAATATGAGGGCATGAATATCACTTGTGCCCTCATATGTATTAACCGCCTCTAAATTCATTGCATGTCTTATTACATGGTATTCATCGGCAATACCATTTCCTCCATGAATATCTCTTGCTGTTCTAGCTATATCAAGCGCTTTCTGACAATTATTTCTTTTAACTAAAGAAATCATTTCAGGTTGCATTTGATTTTGATCGATTAACCTTCCAACCCTAAGAACAGTTTGCAGACCAAGTGTTATTTCAGTCTGCATATCAGCTAGTTTTTTTTGAATAAGTTGTTTTGATGCTAAAGGATTATCAAACTGAACTCTCTCAATTGCATACTCGAGACTTGCATTCCAACAAAACTCAGCAGCACCTAATGCTCCCCAAGCTATTCCATATCGTGCCATATTTAAACAAGAAAAAGGTCCTCTAAAACTTTGGACCTCTGGAAGTATTTTATCTTCACCTACTAATACATCATCTAAAAATATCTGTCCTGTTACAGATGCTCTTAAAGCAAATTTTCCATCAAGCTTAGGAGTAGTTAAACCTTTTGAATCTCTATCTACAATAAATCCTCTCAAAATACCCTGTTCATCTTTTGCCCATATAATTAAAACATCAGCTATTGGAGAATTAGTTATCCATGTTTTTGAACCATTAAGAAGATATCCATCGCCGGTTTTTTTTGCATTGGTCTTCATTGATCCTGGGTCAGAACCAGCGTCAGGTTCTGTTAAACCAAAACAACCAATTAAATTTCCTTTTGCCATTTCAGGTAAGTAATGATTCTTTTGCTCTTCTGAACCAAATTTATGAATGGCATGCATAGCTAAAGAAGTTTGAACGCTGTAAGCAGATCTGTAACTAGAATCTACTCTTTCAATTTCTCTGGCAATTAATCCGTATGAAACATAATTAACACCAGCACAACCATAGCCATCAATTGGCGCTCCTAGGAAACCCATCTGACCCATCTCTTGATAGATCTCTTTATCAAAAACTTCATTTCTATTGGCCTCCAAGATTCGAGGCATTAGTTTATCTTGGCAATAATCTCTAGCACTACTTTTAATACTTAACTCTTCTTCAGTTAATTGATCATCGAATAATAAAATATCTTTGATTGTCATAATTTTTATAAACCCTCTACCCTAATAATACCAAATCTTGGTGATGAGTATTTAATTGAATTAGCAATTAATTCTTTAGTAACAACTTTAATCATTTGATTGCTATTGCCACAAATAATAATAAGAGGTATTTCCTTTTGATAACGCAAAACAAAATCTAAAATTAATTGGGATGCTTCATAGTGTCTTTCACCATGCAAATCTAGATGGGTTATACCCCTTTCTTGAAAAACATTCATGAACTATTATTACCTACTTAATACTTATTTAAAAATTTATGGCTAAACTTCATTTTTTTTATTCAACTATGAATGCAGGAAAATCTACTTCACTCCTGCAATCAAATCACAACTATAAAGAAACTGGTTTAGATACTCTTATTTTCCTTCCAGATGAAACTAGTAAATTATCAAAGGGGAAAATAGTATCAAGGATCGGTTTGAGTGCTAAAGCTATTATTACCAATAAAGATTTTGATTTTTATACTTACATTAAAAATAACAAAACAAAGATGCTCAGTTGTGTACTAATTGATGAAGCTCAATTTTTAAGCAAGATTCAAGTGAGGCAATTGGGTAAAGTTGCAGATCTTCTGAATATACCAGTTATGTGCTACGGAATAAGAACAGATTTTCAAGGAGAACTTTTTGAAGGTAGTTCAGAATTGTTATCGCTTGCTGATAATCTAATTGAATTAAAAACTATATGTTATAACTGCGGCAGAAAAGCAACTATGGTTGTAAGAAGAGATGAGAGCAATAAGATTGTTACAGAGGGTTCAAAAGTTGTTGTAGGTGGTAATGATATCTATACTCCAGTTTGTAGAAAGCATTTTAGAAAGCTAACAAGGTTGATTTAAAAATGGAATATAAAAATACACAGCTACTATTAAATAAAAGACCTAAAGGTATGCCAGATGATGATTGTTGGAAAGTAAATAATGAAACAATTACAAGTATTGGCAAAAATGAGATATTAATTAAAGTTAAATATCTTTCTATTGATCCTTATATGAGAGGAAGGATGAATGAAGGTGTTTCCTATGCAGCACCTGCAAAAATAGGCAGTCCTATGACTGGGGAGACCATTGGCATAGTTGTTGAAAGTAAATCTAAATTATATGAAGTTGGCGATAAAGTCTGTGCTCATAAAGGTTGGCAAACATACATTAGGGTAAAAGATACAGACCTAGCTCTTACCAAGGTAAATGATAGAGATTTACCACTATCTTTATTTCTAGGAACTCTTGGAATGCCAGGAAGAACAGCATATTTTGGTCTTAATAGAGTTGCCAAACCAAAAAAAGGTGAAACTTTAGTTGTTTCAGCAGCATCAGGGGCAGTTGGTTCAGTAGTTGGACAGCTGGGAAAAATCTATGGATGTAAAGTAATAGGTATAGCCGGCGGCCCAGAGAAATGTAGTTATGTAAAAGATATATTAAAATTTGATGATTGTATTGATTATAAATCTGGTAATTTAGAAACAGATCTTAAAACGGCCTGCCCAGATGGGATAGATATTTATTTTGAAAATGTTGGTGGTGCGGTAACAAGAGCTGTAGCCCCTCTTCTTAATATTGGATCAAGAGTTCCAGTGTGCGGATTTATATCTCAATATAATGAAGAGGACATGTTATCTGCTGAAACACCTTTTCATGTTCTCGGAGCATTAAACCCAAAACCAAAGCACAGATTTTTTGTTGTGCATGAATGGGTTGATGAATTTGAATCAGCTACTAACGAGCTTGCTGAAATGGTTCTTAATAAAAAAATCTTGTACAAAGAAACAGTAACTAAAGGTTTTGAAAATGCTCCTCAAGCCTTAAGAGATGTATTAACTGGAAAAAACTTTGGCAAGCAGGTTATAGAAGTTTAGAGTTCTATTTTTCCTTCAAGATATTGAACTGCTTTTCCACCAATAATTACCCTTTCACCTTTTTCTTCACAAAATAAAAAGCCTCCTCTTTTTGATAATTGAAAGGCATGTAATTTATTTTTATTAAGTTTTTTGGACCAGTATGGTGTTAAAGTTGTGTGAGCTGATCCTGTGACAGGGTCTTCATTTACCCCTGCATCAGGAAAAAAACATCGTGATACAAAATCATATTTTGTGCCTTTAGCAGAAACTATAAGTCCCCTTGAATCTAATTGCTTAAGTTTTTCAAAATTAATTTCTAGATTTTTAATTGAATCTTCAGAATCTAGGATTACTAAAAAATCATCTCTACCCTTGTATACCTCTATTGGTTTAAAGTTAATAATTTCATCTAAAAAGTCTTTATTTTCACAAAAAGTAATTTCATCTTTAGGAAAATCTAGAAATAAGAATTCATCTTCTCTATAGACCTTTAAGATTCCATGTTTAGTTGAATGAACTTCAAAAATTGAGGCCTCAGGATTAATATATTTAAAGAAAACAAATGCTGATGCTATTGTAGCGTGACCACATAAATCTATTTCACAAGAAGGTGCAAACCATCGAATAAAATATTTACCGTCTTCTTCTCTTATAAAAGCTGTTTCAGAAAGATTATTTTCAGATGCAATATTTTGCATTAACTGAGCATCATTAATGTCTGCAAATACTACAGCTGCAGGATTACCTGAAAATAATTTATCAGTAAAGGCATCAATATAGTAAATAGGTGTATGCATAAATTAACACATCATCTCATGCTCAAACTCAAGAGTTGAATGAGTAATGTTAAACTTGTCTGCAAGCTCTTGCTTGACAAGTTGCTTAAGAGATTCCATCTCATCAAAGGTGTCGATGTTTGCAACAATATGCGCTTCTAATGCAATGGTTTTTTCATCTAAAGACCAAATATGGACATGATGAACATCTTCAATATTTTTAAGATTTGATATCGATGATTTAATATCCTTTATGTCTATAGTTTCAGGAGCTCCTTCCATCAATAAATGTATTGTTTTTGGAAGCATGATAAAAGCTTGATACAAAATAAATAAAGCTAAAACCATTGTTAAAAATGAATCTATCCAAAACCATTGATAAAAAGAAATTAAGACTCCAGAAATGATTACTGCTAATGAGGATAAAGCATCGGAAAGATTATGTAAGAAAGCTGCCTTCATATTTAAATTGTTCTTAGATAATCTTAAAGTAATAAATGCTGTTACAAGATCAATAACCAGAGCAATTCCTGCAACAATGATAATTATCCCCCCATTTATGCTTGATGGACTAATAAATCTCCACACAGCTTCATATACAAGATAAATACTTATAACAACCAAAATAGTTAAGTTAATCAAAGCTGCTATTGTTTCAGCTCTTTTATAACCAAATGTTTTGAAATCATCAGCAGGTTTCCTACTTATTTTTCTTGCAATGATTGCAATTCCAAGAGACGCAGCATCGCTTAAATTATGAAGAGCATCTGCTATTAATGCTAAGCTTCCTGATATAAGCCCGCCAATGAATTGAAAAGCTGTAAGTAAAATATTTATTGACACAGCAAATATTAAGCCGCGATCACTTGATTGGTCAGAGTGATGATGGTGGTGATGAATATGACTCATTTTTGCTAAATAATCTTATAATATGCATTTTATCATAGGGTTTTAATTTTAATGTCTAATATAAATATAGGGTGGGAAGAATGGGTTAGTTTACCAAAACTAGGCCTCCCTGCATTAATTTCAAAAACTGACACCGGAGCTCAAACATCTGCCCTGCACGCTTTCAATATTCAGCCATTTGGATCTGAAAAAAAACCAAAAGTAAGATTTGGCATAAATCCTATTGAGGGTAATGAGCAGTTTTCAATTTATTGCTCTGCTGATGTGGTAGATGTTAGAACTATTACTTCATCTAATGGAATCTCAGAATTAAGGTATGTTATTGAAACCAATGTAGTTATTGGCGAGGTGACAAGAAATATAGAAATCACTCTGACTAATAGAGAGAACATGAAGTACAAAATGATTCTTGGAAGAAGCGCTTTGGATGGCTTCACAGTGCAGCCTGAAAAAAGTTTTGAGCAACCATTGCTTTCATATGATTTGTACAAAAATATCAAAAAACAAATGCCAGCTCGAAGAAGCCTTCGAATTGCTGTCTTAACGCTTGAACCAAATAATTATTCAACGAGAAGAATAGTTGAAGCTGCTGAAGCAAATGACCATGTTTGTGAGCTAATCAATACTAAAAGATGTTATTTAAATATTCAGAGCGTAGATCCTGATGTGCATTATGATGGAAAGGCATTGCCTTATTATGATGTTGTAATACCAAGAATAGGAAGCTCAATTACATTTTATGGCATGGCTGTAGTCAGACAATTTGAAGCCATGGGTACCTTTTGCTTGAATAGCGCCGATGCAATTGGGATATCAAGAGATAAGTTA
>Ga0181555_1000681_pt1 | contig 32647 bp, 19 predicted proteins | sample 011ome_15_FD_145601 | JGI IMG/M metagenome (GOLD analysis project Ga0181555, IMG submission 145601) | Coastal salt marsh microbial communities from the Groves Creek Marsh, Skidaway Island, Georgia - 011504AT metaG (spades assembly) | ecosystem: Environmental > Aquatic > Marine > Intertidal zone...
CCGTCGAGCATGTCGTTACCCGCACCCCCATTCAGCGTATTGGCAGCGCTATTGCCGGATAGCGCGTTATCGAGAGCATTCCCGGTTCCGGAAATGGCGCCGTTAACAAGCACGAGGTTTTCAAGATTGCTGCCCAGGCTGTAATTGACTGAGGAATAAACCGTATCCACGCCTTCATTCGTATTCTCGGTAACAACATCTCCGGCGTTATCCACCAGATAAATGTCATCGCCAGCGCCGCCAATCATCGTGTCCGCACCAGCCGCACCGTCGAGAATATTGTCACCAGTGTTGCCAGTGAGCGTATTTGCCAGATCATTACCCGTGGCGTTGATTGCTGCACTTCCCGTCAGCGTCAGATTCTCCAGATTCTGACCTAGGGTGTAGGAAACACTCGACTGAACAGTATCCGTGCCTTCCCCAGCATATTCGATCACGCTGTCAGATTGGGTATCGACGATGTATGTGTCATTTCCAGCACCGCCCAACAAGGTATCCGCACCTGCGCCGCCATCAAGAACATTAGCGGCCACATTACCGGTAATCCGGTTGTTCTGGTCATTGCCTGTACCGTTGATCGCCGAAACGCCGGTCAACAGCAAATTCTCGATATTCGCAGCCAGCGTGTGGCTGACGCTGGACTGTACGGTATCGAAACCACCATCCGGCAATTCATTGACCACATCGCCGATGTTATCGACGACGTAGGTATCATCACCGGTCCGGCCCGTCATAAGATCTGCTCCTAGGCCACCATCCAAGGTATTGGCAGCAGCATCACCCGTGAGCGTATCGTTCCATGCCGTCCCCAGAATCAGACCTGGATTGGGTGCAAACTTGAAGTGGCTGACATTCAGTGCCGCCGCACTAACGCCACGCAGATTGATCGTTAACTGATTGCTTCCGCTGGCCGCAGTGATCCGGCCAATCGTCGTGCCATTGACGATCAACGTCTGGAAAGACAGGTCGCCTATCCCACGCACCCACTTCATATCGCTCAAGTCGATGGTGTCGCCACCCGCTGCCGTATTGAAATCAGCAATCATGTTATAGCCAGAGAATTGCGTGCCCGAAGCGGAGAAACCGGTATAACCGCCACCCGTCGCCGTCACCTTGAACACATCTGCACCAGCACCACCGACCCGTGTCCCGAAGTAGCCAAAGGCTGTGCCATTCACCGTGCCGAAATCACCTTCCAGGGCGATCACATCGTTACCGTTGCCGCCATCCACATAATCGTCGCCAGTACCGCCGATCAGAAGATCGTTGCCATCACCACCCTGCAGGTTGTCGTTACCGGTAGCGCCGCGCAACGCATCGTTCCCGGCCTCATCGTAGAGTACGTCACTGCCGCTACCACCCAGCAGCAGGTCGTCGCCACTGCCACCATACAAGGTATCGTTTCCAGCCCCACCTTCCAGCCAGTCACTGCCTGGCACAGCGGTATAGCCAGGGTAATCGCCCCACACCGTATCGTTGCCATTACCGGCATCGACCAGATCATTCATGGTGCGCGCACCGATCACGTCATCACCCGCTAGGGCGAAAAAGCGCATATCACCCACGTTGTTCGGCAACAAGCCATTGTCGATACCTGAGCTACCCCAATAGATGCTGGCATTGGACACATAGCCGAGATAGCGATCCAAGGTCGCGCTATCGCTGAAGAAACCAAAATTCTGTTCACTCAATTGGGTCGGCGCCAGGTTTTGCAGCAGCACGCTTTGACCATTGCCGAGATTCAGACGGGTATTGGCGCCTTCCTGCACGACCCTAATCTGGCTGTAATCGGTAATACCGTCAAAACCAACGAACAGGATTTTCTCGCCCACAGTTGCCGGGCTAAAGTCGGTAATCGTATCGATACTATTCGCACCCTGCCGGATGACGAACAGATCAATATCAGCGCCGCCAGTGAGCGTATCGTTACCTTGCCCACCATCAAGCAAATCCATGCCGGCATCACCGCTCAGGGTATCGTTACCACGACCACCCTGCAGGAGATTGGACATCGTATTACCTGTCAAGGTGTCGTTACCATCCCCACTGATCGCAAATTCGATGTTGCCATTCACAGTCAGGTTGCGCCCTGCAATCGTGCTGGTACTTCCATTATTCAGATTGATGACCGAATTTGACGAAACTGCCGAAGCGTTAATAATGTCCCGCCCGTTGTTGCTGTCGACCAGCGTCGTACGGCTGACACCCGGCGCGGTGGCAAATTCATCGGTGTAGACGTATTGGTTGTCCCCAGTCGCCGAGATAATCGGCGTACCGCTCACCGTGTTCATGCTGGCTACGGTTTCGTTCAGATCGCTGCCATAGACATCCACCTTCCAGCCCAAGAGCGTCCCGGTACCTCGTCCGCTACGGTCGGTAATACGCAATTGCCAGTTCCCTTGCGCGTTTTCGCCGTAATCATGCGTAGTGTCCAATGCAAAGGTCAGCCGACCAGTGCCCACATCGCCGCCGACATTGGTGCTGCTGGTGCCCGGATTCGCGATCAATTTGCTCACCGTACCCGTCGGAGAGATTAGCTCAACGGTCAAATCGCCCCAGTTGCTGTGATTCAGATCAAGGCTAACCGTTGCATGTTCCGCCATCAGCCCGGCACCAATGGCCAAGCTACGCGTAATCACGGCGCCATCGCCAATCGCAACATTGAGATTGGCACCGCCATTGACGCTGCCTTCACCGGCACTGAGCAAGCGCTCGTTGTAGCTCGTATGCGTAACAGCCCAAGTTTCCGCCAGACGAACAGCAGCACGCGCATCGATATCGCCAAAACCGTAGTCGTGGCTCGTATGCATGCCACCACCGTTCCAGTTGGTCGCGCCGTTCCACACGGTATCGGTTTTAGTGTCATTCACTTTACGGGCCGTCATCGCCAAAATCCGCTGCACATCGCGCCAACCCAGGTTCGGGTTCGCTTCCAGCATCAGCGCAACAACGCCGCTAACAATCGGCGTGGCGAAACTCGTACCCTGCGCCGTGGCAGTATCAGCACCAAACACCGTGCCATCATCGTTCATCAGAATGCGCGAAGTGCTGGCAACATTGCTGCCGGGAGCGCTGACGAGAATGCTGGCCCCGGGGTTACTGAACGGTGCCGAGCCAATACTTAAGGTCGACAGGTCACCCGCCGCATTAATAGCACCCGTAGTAATCACCGCCCGGTTGGCAGTTAGGGCGTTATAGTTGGTATTCCCACCCGCCGCCCGGTCATTACCGCCGGCCATAACGACAACACTGCCCAAGCCGTTGCGCCCTTGCAGCACGGCACCCTGGATACCAGTCTCCAAAGCACCTACTGGAACGACATTGATATCGAAGTTAGCCGTCGAACCCCAACTGTTATTCACCACATCGTAGTTCTTGAACTGCGCTAGTGCGTTGGTAATTTCCTGAGTTACCGCACCAATCTCCAACCCAGTGCCCTGGATGTAATGCCCAGAGAGCTTGGCGTCATAAGCAACACCCACTGCCCCTTCGCCGTTTCTGGCCGCCACCATCACACCCGCTACCAGCGTCGCATGCTCACTGAAGGTTTGCGGAATAGCGGTTGACGTGGCATTGGCCGGGTCGGCCAGCCAGGTCTGGTCAACGTTCGGTTGTAAATCGGCTTGTCGATAATCGAACACAGCCGGGTCTGTCGAATACGGCATACCCGGTTCAAATTGGGCAATTCTCACGTTCTTGCCGGTGTAACCCTGACCGTAAGCATCTTTCCATACCGGCAGGACATTGATGTCCGAGAGATACCACTGTTCAGCAAACAGGCTATCCGTGGGCATATCCGGAGTCTTGATCAACACCTGACCGCGCATTTCAGTCGTGTTGCTGGTACCCATCTGAACGGCCATCGCGCCAGGCGTGCCGTCGGCGTCGGCGACCTTATATTTAAAGCTCATCACCCCGGTATAGCTGGGATCAGGCGTGAACTGAATTTCGCCATTAGCGGTGATGGTGGGCGTCCACTCCTGCGTGGCGCTGTTGTAACTGCCAACAATGCTGCCGCCCTTAAGGTCGCTAATCGTGGTGATATGCAGCGCGTCGCCTTGCCAGTCTCGGTCGTTTGCCAGCAAGTCGCTTACTTTAATGAGTTTGATTCCCGTTCGATCAGCAATAGTCAAGACATCGCGCACGGGCATGGGGTTGTCCAGCGTAATATCAACGGCACTCACATCGGCGAAGCTGAGCTTCTCGATACCGGTCAGCATGTCGGCGCCATCACGTCCGGCCTTCGTATCGACAACTCGCCATTGACTATCGCCAAGCTGGGTGATGCGGTAGTCGGCAAAACTGCCACTAAACTGCGCAATATCAATACCCTCACCGCCATCAACCGTATCATCGCCCTGGCCGCCGGTGAGAATATCGTTACCTGTACCGCCGCTGAGTCGGTCGTCGTCCAGGCCGCCTTCGACGAGGTCATTGCCACTACCGCCCATGAGCTGGTCTTGCCCGCGGCCGCCACGAACAATGTCGTTACCGGCACCACCATCAATGACGTCGTTCCCGTTTTCACCACTCAAGGCGTCGTTTGCGGCACCACCAATCACGATGTCATCGCCGTCGTTGGCGCGGATGAAAACAGAGCTTCTGCCGCCGCCGATGAGGATGTCGTTGCCCACACCGCCCACCACCACTTCAATCTCGGCCTGGGCAAGGTTTAGCGTTACGCCAGACGAACCAACCACTTGCGCCATGTCGAAACCAGCGCCCGCGTGGATGTTCTGTTGGAGGTCTGCAGCGTCGATGATCAGCATATCGTCGCCAGCACCCGCATTGAAGGTATCGCTACCCTGCCCACCAACCAGCCAATTGGCATTGGCATTACCAGTGAGCGTGTCGTTGCCAGCGTTGCCATAGGCATTTTTAACGCCCTTGGCAGTAACGTCGATGCTTTCGCCGGTAAGAACACTGGAGACATAAGTGCTCTGGCCATCTTCGGCCGCAACCGTCGTGCCGGTACCACTGGTACTGAAGGTATTACCGGTGGCATTGGCAATAAAATTGGCTGCCTGGGCTTCTCGGGTCACCCCATTCTGGACGAAAGTGCCCGTGGCGAGAATTTCGTTACCGCCATTGACGAGGCCAGATTGGGTGGCTGTGCCGAGGTTAATGCTGGTGATATTAAGTTCTGCCAGCGTTTTGAGTTCGCCACTGTCGGTTTGCCCGTCATGATCACCATCAACCCATACCTTAACGTTATTCCAGGCGGTATCGCTGCTGGTAAATTGGTTGTCAGAATTGCTATCGAGTGACTTCAAGGCAGCAAAACCATTGGCGTAGGGCTTGGTACCTGCCGACCCGGCAGTGCCAACCTGGCCGTTAAAGTATTCAGACATCGTTTCGTGGATGCCGTCGATCTTGCCATTACCGTTAAGATCCATAACGACAATGCCATCTTCCTTGCTGACCCAGCCGGTGATTTCTTTGCTTGCCGACGCGTCGTGGTCGACATCAAACAGCACCGGGGCTTCACCAAAGCTGGTGAGCTTCACACCATCGCCATTCAAGTCGAGGACCAACGGGTCAACCGGCGTCCACTGCGTAGCACCAGTGGCTTGGCTGTTGGTGTAGGCACCTACATCGGCGCCGCTATAAGCATCGCTGCCCACGCCCCAGTCGTCGAAGTAAAGGATTTCCGACGCCCCTGGTCGATAGTCATCGCCAATGATGGCGTTAGCGGCTTGTTGGTTGCCGCTGACAGCGTTTACATCGTAGCCGGTAACACCGGTAACGGTAATAGTCGCATCAGCTTCAATGAGGTTGCCACTGCTGCTGACCGATTGGGTGGGGTTATCGGGTGCGTCGAAGGTGGTGTCGGGGGTGGTGTTTGGGATAGAAGTAAAGAGGTCGGTGATGGAGCCCGATGTTGGTGTCGACGAATTCGACATCGACAGATATTTTCCGCTGAGCGTGACATCGCAGGTCGTCACCGTGCCATCAAGATGATGAGACGTCACGGTACATATCGGGCTTCCATCGCGATCAAGCAAAACTTTTCCGTATCCATCAGTCTTGGTCGAATATGTATTACCGTTTCCATCCGAGAAATTGAACGGTGAGTATTCCCCATAATGGCTACTCACAGGTGGTGTCACGGCAACTGATTGAAGAATGCCATTCGAACGCGTCGTGGTAACCGTTTCGCCTTTGAAGTTGATAAAAGTAGTCACATCGCCGTTCGTGACTGGGAGTTCACCGACTTGCTCAGCACCCACCATAATTCCATTTGCAAACGATGAACCCAATGACAAGTTTTGGGGGGTCAGCAGAGCGAATGTTTCCGCATGTACATCAACCATTGGGCTACCATTGTATTGGCGATCTGGGAGCACTGATAAAGCCATCCCGGGGCGCAACGTATTGAAGTAATCCGTGTATTTCTGAAGAACAATCCCACTGATACCCTGATCGTAGAATGCACCTATATCGCCATGAGTTCCATTCAACCATATCCGAATAGCATTCGAGTAATTCGCCTGCGTGTACATGATTCGGTCATCATTACCGGCATAGACGGTTGTTGCGTGATCGACACCGATAATAGCCAGATTGCTAGTGCCGCTACCTGTCAGCACCGGAGAAAGCACCAAGGGCGGCGCAATGTTGGCTTCACCGGGCAGAATCAATGCGGAGCCATCATAGACAAGCCCCTCCTGGTTCAGTATTTGGGTCACCATCGCCAGCGATATTGCACCACGGCTAAAACTCGCCATCGATAAAACCAGATCGGAACCAGTCTTCCCATTGTTCTCAGGAAGAGCAAGCCAGTTTGCTGCGGCCTCCGCATAGTCTTTCAACACATCTCTGGCAATTTTTTCTGCCGCGAGCAGTGGCGCAATGGAGGAGCCTAAAATCGTATTGGGCGTGCCGACACCTTCGTAATACTCAATTACGGTATTGGCAATTCCCGAAACCTTCATCCGTTCGCTTAGTGCACCGATAGCCGTGCTTTGCTTGTCGTCTGAATACCCGGGATCGCCAGCCATGTTGTTGGTACCATCCAACCCGGCCCAAAACACAAACTTGTCCGATGAGACGGCGTTGATTGTCCCTTGCGTAATTCCCTCGGCCTGGGATTGAACGGTGCTTGCGCTTACTTGGCCCACAATTTCAGTCATGACAGTTCCTCGTCTTCAATTTTTTAATAGATTTTGAATGCGTTTATTGCTGCACAGGGTCGGGGTAAATCTGCTGAATTCTTTTCCCATCGAATCGCTGCTCACCACCGGGGACCGGTTTATACATGTCTCTCGGCATTCCTTTTGTCCAGGGCTTTCCATCCCATGGCCATTTCACAAAAACATAGAGCTGCCGACCATGACACACGAAATGAACTTTTAGGTCTTCCAGGTTCTCTGGGAGACGGTTACGCAGATCAACACGATCTTCCAAGACTTCACCCGTTGTCTTGATCCGCCATTTGACGTAGAGAAATTCACCGCGCGGCAGGAAACCATTCAAGTTGCCTCCATAAAAAATGTCTTTTTGTTCGAGAGCTCCTCGTGACGGCGCAAAAAAGACCTTATCCAACGTGCCATATTGGTAATTCAGCACCTCGATGTCAGGGCTATCCTGAGAAGCTGAAAACCCGATTCCATAATATGCAGTCATCTTATTTCCTCCTGTAGCACAAGCGGTCAAACATAGAACACCTATAGCAAGCATTGCCAAACGAATTCCAAACAGACTTCTCATCGGATTAATCCTCGGTCGACATTTAAACAATTGCCGTCATATCGGCTAGGTCTGTTTTTACTCGCTCCGTAGGTTAGTTCGTGAGTCATCGCCCTGATTTCCAGCACAACGCCCTGCATGCAATGCCTCAATACATTGGCATAGGAAACGTCACCGGTCGCAGCGATGTTCATTTCCAGAGCTTTGGTCTGCATCGGTAAGCAGTACAGATGCTTTTGAGAGTTAGGAGCGTTCATGTGTACAAGTCATGCCAGTGTTTTAAGGACTGAGACCACTGTACCACACGACTTTGTCTTTTCGTCTTGTATATAACAAACGCAACAGGTGTGTATATATTTATTCCGTACAGATAAGACGGAATGCCCTTGATACTTAGGGCGTTGCGCGTAGCTGTTGCATTAAATATGAACAAAATTAGGTGAAAAATAATTCAAAAAAAGCCCAAATTTGTTCAGAATTACACTCGCTTTTAAGAGGCTTAGGGAAGGTCTGCACAAGCAGACAAATTGATGGATTGGCCGGATGTGTCAGCGCGATTGTCTGAATTTCGCCCGAATTTCATCCGATTTGCATCCGTTTCGGGTGATTCACCCGGATGTTTCGGGGTTGTCCGGGGCGTTTTTCGTATTCCGGACGGATTCATCCTGTCGCTCCCAAGAGTTGGCGGCGCGCCATCCACAGGTTGGACAAGGCAAACAAGGTGGTGAGCTGCGCGGTGTTCTTCATCAACCCGCGGTAGCGGACTTTGGTGAAGCCAAACTGGCACTTGACCACCCGGAACGGGTGTTCGACCTTGGCGCGGATGCTTGCCTTGGTTTGCTCAACGGTGTCGAGCAATGCGCCGATGGGGTTCTTCCGATCAAGGCATTTGCGCTTGCCGGGCATCATGGCGACCTTCCAGTTGACAGTAGTGCCTTTGGCCTCCGGTCGCTTCTCGATGCCCCGGTATCCGGCATCGGCCCATACGGTGGTTTCTTCTCCATGCAAGAGTTCAGTCGCCTGGGTGATGTCATGTACGTTAGCGGCGGTGCCAATGACGGTATGCACCAACCCGGAGTCGGCATCCACGGCGATATGGGCTTTCATGCCGAAATGCCACTGGTTGCCTTTCTTGGTCTGACGCATCTCCGGATCCCGCTTACCATCCTGGTTCTTGGTGGAACTGGGCGCATCAATGAGGGTGGCGTCAACGACCGAGCCAGTCCTGAGCATGAGCCCTTGGGCTGCGAGTGTGGTGTTAATCACCAGCAGCATCTTTGCTGCCAGCTTATGCTCTTCAAGGAGGTGGCGGAAGCGCAACAGGGTGCTCTCATCCGGTACACCCCGATTCCCCAGATCCAGGCCCGCGAACTGCCGGTACAAGGGAACGTCGTACAGGGCTTCTTCCATAGCCGGGTCAGACAGACCAAACCACTGCTGAAGGAAGTGGATGCGCAACAGCAATTCCGCCGGGTACGGCGGCCGACCTGTCTTGCCGGGCGGCATATGCGGCACGATCTGCGCCACAAGTTCCGTCCAAGGAACAACGCGCTCCATTTCTTCCAGAAAGGCGCGCTTTCTTGTCCGCTTCGCGGACATCTCGAATCCATTACCCAAGCTGAACTGTTTCATGACAGTACGTTATACAACCAACCCTTCAGCAACCTGACTTATGCAGACCTTCCTTAGCCAAAAAAAGGAGAATTTGTAGCTACAAATCCTCCTTCTGCACCCTGACGCTTGCCCAAAGTCACCCAATGTAGGTCACCACGCGACAAATACTAAACTCATCTATTCATCGTTCAGAAAGTTAGAAAGCATTGAGTGAATTACGGCAATCATAGCCATGTCGAGATGCGGTTCATGATCACTTAACCGCCCAAGATCCTTATCAATCTTCGCCAAATACTTTTTTCCAGCATACGATTTGGCAACTTGCTTGAAGAATAAGTTGGTTTCTCCACATCGATATGCCGCCAACGCTAAATCGCCTGGATGCCATGAAGATGACATGAAGGCCTCTACCAACTCTTGACGCGCGGTTTGGCGACGATCCCAGTCAAAAAATGGCACAAGCTTCAAGAACTCTGGAACATTATCCTCAACAGCTAGCTCCCGATAGATAACTGGAAACAGGACCGAAACCAAGCGTGAAACAGGCTGCTTCAAGGCTTTAAGAAGCGATGGCACAAGCCAGCTGGCAGCTTCGGACAAAGCCTTGGGTGACGTCTTCTCTGCATCAAGCATCAGCCTTGCGCATGCGTCACTGGCAAGTTCAGATAAATCAAACGGGTGCCGATCATGTAAAACACGAGCTATTTCAACGCTTGCTTTAACGATCCGTGCACGGGCCTTTGGGACTGCACTGTCGAAGACAACAAGATTCCTGCTCGCGATTATTGCATTACAGTCACTCCCTAAGCCTGATTTAATAGCTGAAATAGCATCAAGCTGTGAGCCTAAAATCTCAAGAAGTAACGACAAAAACTCACATTCATTGCCTTCAAACTGTTTACGCAAGCAAATGCCAATCATGTGCTGAGCAATTTCAGTTTTTTGTGCATCATTGACTTGAGTGATTACGAACTCAATAATTTGGACGCGGTTATTCAATGGCAGGTTATCTGACAATGCCGCCCGTACAAGAAGATCAATTGCATAATCCGGAAGTCTTCCAATCAATTGCTTACAAATCCGGCGATCTGAAAACAGCTTCTCAAATGCTCTATCGTCAGCACGTCTCAGCACTCCAACCAGGAGCCCACCGGCCGTTGCTTCCGGCAATCGCTTCTCTCCAAGCAACCAAAGGACATCTTTGCGATTGGGGCTGACAGTTCGCTCGAGAAACAAATCTCTTCGCGGTGAAGGCATTCCAGAAATTAGGGCTTCGCGAGCTTCTGGCAAGGCATTAACTTCGTGAGCCCTATCGATAAGTGCATCTACAAGACGTTCGGATTGAAAGTTGTTGGTATCTCCTAATCGACATAATTCCGCTGCAACTTCTTCGGGTGAGAGTCTGTCAAAAATTGGCTTAGCCACCGAAATCTGACGATCATCGACAATAAGCGGAAGTAATGTCTTAGACACTTTACTTGCGAGCTCGTCACTAACGTCATCAAGAACACTTCGAATTCTTTCAAAAAGTGCTTCATTCTGAGCGATGCGATTGGTCAACATGCCCCCTTGCGATATCAGTCGGGCAACAACATCTGTTGGCGCCTCAGCCAGCGCTAACTCAACGCGTGGTGCCTCGCTCTTACCAAGACCTACTGAGATACTAGGAGTTAATTCATCGATCGCACCATTGGGGTCTGGTTGACCCAATAGGCTAACCGCGCCTTCAGGTGCACGTTCCGATAGCAACAAGGCAAGCTTTTCGGCCGCTATTCTGCCCTCTTGCATTTCATGCCCGTGCATTTTCCGTACGATAGCGCCGACAAAATCCCAAGCATCATTGGGAGACAAACGGTCTACAACACTATGCGTAGCCTCGGCTAACCGAGGCTCCAGTAATTTCGCTGCTACTGAATTACTGACCAAGCCGGAATTAGCAATATCTAACAGCCCCAGGGCGGCGGTGGGCGACTCTTCAAGTTTAGCGAGCAATTCTTCCCACAGCAGGGCTATGCGCAACCCCGCGACGCTGTCTGCATCACGCTCACCCAGTAGTTTTATTTCGTTATTGGATAAAAGCTTTGGTATAGGGTCTTGAAAAACGCGCCGCGCGATCGCCTCTGTCCATCGATGACGGGCGTTCTGGGCTAAGCGACCATCAACACGGCGACCTGGCCAATCAACGAACTTAGACTGGGCATTCAAAGGGGCAAAAACCAGGTCAAGATCACGGCCTCTTAGCTTTCGAGGAGATAAGGAAAATGTCGAAAGCGAAAAACGTCGCCGAATATCGGGCCAAAGTGCTGCAAGCAAGCGTAATGCGACCAGCTCGGGGTCTGGTGCATCGAACACTACTACAGGCTTTGTTTCTTCAAGAAAAAGTGCCTCAATAAGTTCACTAGCGCCGAAGTTGGTAGCAGGAGGAAAAAACGCCTCGGCTTTTTCCTCAAATTCGATTCGTACAGCATCTATCTCTGTTGGAGGCTCAACCGAATCAAGTAGGCTCAAGATTGTGGCTAGCGGCGGTCTAAAAGACCAGACATCCATGTCAATCAATACACTTTTTGTTAGAACACAGCCTGCACGAGGAACACTTAAATCCTGCCATGTTCTAGCGATTACATAGTAAGCAGCGCTCGGCAAGGGATAGGCCGACAGATAGGAAGCAAACTGTTCTTTTGGTCGCAGCGGCCCCGCCACATCGGAAAGACGATCTACAACAGCTTGATCCTCTTTAGACAACGTTACAGACGACGCAAGTAGCTGGTGCCCCTTGCGATAACCATGCATCTGTATTTCGGCAGAAATCAGCACTTCAAAGCCCCACAGCCCAAGCGATTGGTAAGGTTACGTCTGGATCCTTACGCCAGTCATCTGCATCACGGACAGCGACCCATCCATGTTCACCCAGGCCCGATTCTAGAAAAGCTTTTCTATAGTCAGGGTCATCCTTTAGATCGCCACCAACAACGCTGAGTCCAAATATTTGAACGTCAATTTTTTCAAGATCAGCCAGTCTACCCGCAAAAAGTGGATATTCACGCTCAAGATAGGCTTCGGGGCCCTGAGCGAATATCGCTGTATCCACCCTATCCCAGGCACTCACAACAATCGACAGACGCGGAAGTTGACCATCCTCTCGCTTCGATAGCGAAGCTTCAAGGAAGCGGATCAATTCGCATAGCATCACTTGAGTTGGAAGTCCCTGCTCACCTTCATTTCCCAGCTTTTCGAGCAAGTTCTTTGAAGTCACCCAATCAAGTGGGCGAACATCCTGCTCTGAGCCGACTCGTACAAAAAGTAGCGCAGCATTGGCACGCCGCAGTTCGTTCATCCATTCTGGTGCAATTTCGCAGTCTAGAACTGCTTGACGCCAGAGTTCGCCCGAAATATCTGGCACTACAATCCGAGACTGCGGGCCAGCCTTTGTCTTTGCAACAACGACCTCGAAGTCTCGTCGTTCATCAGTATGTTCGGAACGTGGCGCAAATTCACCTGCAAAAAGGTGATCAGCAACACCTAGCACAAAACTCACATCCTCCGGCTGTTCAACCGCATGCAGGGTACCTGAACCATCATCTAGCGCATGCCATAAACGACCGATATAGTTAGTTTTCCCTGAGTCAGGACCGCCGAGCAATATAACTGACTGACTCATCTGTCCCTCCTGAAGCTTAAATAGGATCGATCGCCTTCCATCGGGTCTTTAGCCTGCCAGAAAGCTGGTCTATCACCCGAATTTCCGACAGTCTTACTTATCAGATCGGCGATGCCGAAGCCTGCCGCTATGCTATCCGGTGCATCGGAAAAAGGTGCAACACCCACTATCTCGGCGTAGATACTGCGCCGAGTAAGCTCTGCCTGTAAACGGCTGATGATGTCTTCGGTAAGAATATGCCGATCTTGATGAGTAACCACAATCAGTAAACGCGGCACACGTCCTTCGAACATTGTGCTCAAACGAGCTGCCAGCTGCCCTACGCGAGCAATAAGTCCTTGCCGCCTCTCAATATCTGCCAATATCCGACCATCTAATACAATCCAGATAGCATCAGCCGCTTTCATGAAATCCAACCGATCTGACCTAGCTGTATTAACAAGTGCTTGAGTCCACTCTCCGGGTATATCAGGGAGCGCCAGATCGATACGTCGTCCATCCGACTGCTTGACAAGCCTGAGGTGCAAAAAACCTGGGCCATGATCATCGGCCAACTCGGTGTGCATCGTCATCTGATCAGGTGATGTGCCATTGTTCCAATCACGAGCACCACGAGCGATATCTTCGAAGGCAGTCAAGCTTTTGCTGTCAGCAAAACCCCAGCCTTGTAGCTTTGCTTCTGAAATAAGCAAGTAGAGACTAGCGAGGCACGCAGTTTTGCCTGACTCAGGATCGCCAAGGATACCGACTATATTGACATACCGAGAGCCCATGAGTTTAGTGAGATCGTCCATGCCAAGGGCTCTACTGGACGAGAATCGGCTTGCACGTTCGGGCTGTTCAAGTACTGGCGTGCCCAGCCTATCGCTCAAGACAGACAACACATCTCCACTATCTTGAGCAACCGTCGTAGCTCCATCCTCTGCCGGATTATTGATGCGGTTCTCACAGCTTAATGGTTCTCGCGCTAGCGCACAGATACCCGTCTCATCAACAGTACAGCCCTCCAGTTTGCACGATCTCTGCCCACTCATAATTTTCCGACACCTTGCGTTGCCATCCTGGCAAATCCAGCCTCAAGCAGCGCACGCCCACCCCATTCAGACATAGGCCGCTTGATCGAAGCGCCATCCTTATTGCCTTCACTAATCTCGCCCGTTGTCAACGCGTGGAGAAGCGGGAAAACGGTTGGATTACTACTAACGACACCTTCGACAAAGGCAGCACCAAGTGCAATGCGGTCGTCACCGATTGCCGCAAGCAATTCTGTAAGATCAAGTTCAGGGTCTTGATCCAGTGTTCGCAGCGTTAACTCACGATGCACTTCGCAAGGCAGACGGCGAAGCATCGTTGAACCCTCGATCCCAGCAGCGACTATTCGCGTCGGCTCAGCGATTGCACTTAGTTGTTTATTGAGCAATCGACTACGGCCAAGCTGTGCCCACCATAGAAAATCAAGTTCCTCTCGATCAAGAGCTGCATTGCGGCGTAATGCCTCAATAGTGGCTGCCATAGCGTCCTTGACGTTATTCATAACAGCACTCCCCTCACCCATCGATAGTTCGATGGCTGAAGGATCAGGAACAGCTATGCGCTGCCGTGCCTTTTGAGCACTCTCCATAGCCCAACGTTCAGCCTCACCAAGAACTTCTCGACGGAGGTTTTCGCGACGCTCAGCCTCAAGAACCGGTTGATAGGCGAGTACAGACCATAATGCAGTGGCATAAACGTCATGTGCAGTCCAACCACCATGATTAGTTTGCGGAGCGGACATAATGGACATCATTGCCATACCAGCACAAATCCCAACATCTAATGGGCGCTCTTCATAGAGGAACGAAGAAGACTTTTTCTGAATGGCCGCTTGGATCTCTACCCCCAAAGCAGTCGAAGGACTGCCATCACCGCCGAGAGCTTGAGCAACCTCCGCAGCCTTGGAGACTATTTTAGAAAACGTTTTTTCCTTACCCCAGGCAGTTGCGAGCTTGGTCACCGCTGCACTCCGAGAATTCACATCATCATCGGTGACTGTGACGTTGGAAATCCGCATATGAACCGCCAAATTACTCATCGCTTGCCTCTTCTTTCCGCTCGCCAATCATTTTATTAATCAAATCACCCACATCGCCCACTTTTCCATTTCTGGCAAGCTTATCCAACAGCTTACGCTCCAACCCTTGCGTCATGCGCTCATTAAATCCTTCAGGAAGGGCATCAAGTTCGATAAGGATGCGCAAACGCTCCCCTTCGAGCAAATCACGGAAAAACCGAAGGCAAGTTATCCCATAACCTTCTACGTGCGATGGCATATAGTTGAGCCCCTCATCGAACAATTCCTCCGAAGCTGCATCGATATTCGCCTCACTCTCACACGCATCAGCCAACCCTGCAGCCAATTCTACAGGTTCAGTTGTTCCGGTTATGCATGGAGTAGCTACTTTGCGGAATGACGGGCACGCCAAGCGGAAATTCGCTCCCTTTCCACCCAGAGGTTTCTCATCGCCCTCAAATTGAGTACGTCTCCAATTCCAGGCTCTGGGATGAACCGTCACAGACAAACCGTCTATCTCTCTATCCCAGTCAAATTCTATGATGTTGTATGTAAACGTAAATTCGTCGTTGGACCTGTAGGACACGGTAGCGCCAGCGGAGAGCATCATCACATCACAACCTTGCTCAACATTGTCCAACGTAACTTTCGGGTTGTGCTCATGCCCTGAAATGAACACTCGCGCTCGACTGCGAATGTAATTTCTGACTTCATCCTGATCCTTGAACCAATTTAAAGGGTGGTGAATGAGGACGACATTTTCCACACCATTTGTACGTGGAATTGTGAACTGACGAGCTCCCAGAATTAGCTCCGGATGCTCGTCGCGCTCTTTGCCATGACAAAGAAGTGAGGAATTAAGCCTAATGAAGCGGATTGCTCGTCCAGGGGCAATATTTACTTGCATTGAAGATGCGTACCAACCCTCAGTATTAAGCGGGCAGTTGTAGCCGAAACTAAAGCGGTCATAATCTTCAAACCGCTCGAATAGCGCAGCTCTGTCTGCCGGTTTTTTTAGAATTTCTTCGAACCTCTCAACTCCTCCGGTACGAATATGCTCTAGGACTTTTTCGCCAGAGAAAGATAGTTTGGTCCAGTCTAAGTCGTGATTCCCTGGAACCATCTGAACACAGTTGATTTCAACGCCAATATTTGCTGCTAATTCGTCCAGCCACTTCGCAGCTACCTCATACTCCGCTCGCTGCCCGGATTGTGCAATATCTCCAGTAACCAAAATGCCATGGGGCACGCCACCTTCTATCTTAGAGATGACATCCTTGGCATCCAAGACTAACTGCTGCTTCACATCGTTATGGATGTGCAACCGATCATCCTTTTCCTGCCCGAAATGGATATCGGATACATGAACAAAGATTAATGACATATTTCCTCGTGCTTACCCTAAACCAAGGATTATTATGCACGCAATTTTATACAAAGATCATTCAGAGTTAGCAAACTGAGCGGACTCTTCTTAGCGAACCAATCGACTCATCGCCTATAGCCTTTCAATAATTTAACTATCAGACAACTAACTTACGTTGTTTTGATCGAGTCGCCGGGTTCCCTGCTTTTCCTGGCGCAGGAAAAGAAAGGGTAGCGACAACGAAAGGGCGGTCCCTCAGCCACCGGGGCCCCCACTTTTTCTGCGGCGCAGCAAAGAAAAAGAAGGGGTTAAGTGGCTGCCCGTCGAGCGATACGAAGACGCGCGCACAAAGTAAAAAGAGTCGAGCGCAGCGATGACCAAGCTTGGCAAAGGCGAAGCCGACGCCGAGCGCAGCTGGCCCCGAGGGGTCCCCGGCAACGACCGAGCGTAGCGATGGTGGTTGTTGGGGAAGGGGTCAGGATTTTTGCTTTGTGCGCGCGTCGGAGACGCCGGCAAGAGGGAGCACTGCTCCCTTGCGCAGAAACAGCATTGCTGTTGCGAAGTGTGTAGTTTCAGCGCCATGGCAACTTGCAGGTTGTTTTACCCGGGACTCCCGGGTGAAACAACCCTCTTTGGGCGCTGTTTAGGCAAGTTAAGCCTGATTTTGTCTGGCGCCTGCCCTGCCCGAAACCGTGGATTCGGATGAGGTAAGACCTGCCAGATACCGGATGGGCCATAATCGTTTTCATCCTGCTGCACCCAATGATAACTAACCTCCCCCTTACCCTGCCAAACGGCTTCCCCAAAGCAGGACAACATCCGGCCACCGGCGATCTTCGCATAGCCAACATCTTTATAGGGGCGGCCTTCTTGCGCGTACACGTCTATCCAATAGGCGAGGTCTTCGGCTTGCTTCCGAGTCCATAACCAGACAATGACGTCTCCACTTCGAGTCAGGTAATCCAACTTTTTGTAGAAGAGATGTGCGGAGAGTTCAGGCACCAGGCCTTTGTTACGACGCTTTATTGAACTGGATTTTTCGACTTCGATGTAGGTCCGCCCATGCTTCGTATCAATAATGGCATCCGGCCGGAATAGCTCTCCATCGATTTCAACCTGGGTGGTTCCCGACACTCGACCGCCTTTCTTAGCTGCCCAAAGCTGGTATTCCACAATGACTGCGGCCTGGGTGATGAGATCGTGCGCAAGCGTTCTTAATGGCAGTTCTTGTTCAAACGGCAATCTGCATTTCGTATTTTCTGAGTTTTGATTGGCTAGACGGCAACCTCGCTTAGTTAGACGCCAGACCCAGATCGGTGAAGGCTTCCTCCCCCGTAAAGGTCGCCAGAATGTTTTGACGCTATGAATTAGATCTTCACGCCTGTACTGCGTCAGGTCGGTGTGGGTGATGCCAACACAACGAACAATGTCTGTTGTTGTGAAGCCAAACTCTCTGAGCCATTTCAAAAGAGTTGCCTTGCGCCGAATTGGACTATCCAGATCTGCGTATCCCATCTTTCTACCTTCATTCAGAAACCATCGAAATTAAGGTTTTGTATTTACAGAATACGGCAGGAAATCAAAAGAATCACACAAATCCCTTTGCGCATATCGCCTTCAAAGGCTGGCGCTATAAGGAATGCAACAAGAAACTCCAACTAAAGAAAGGGATAATCTGATGCAGACCCTGAGAAAATATTTTTTAGGGCAAAGCTTGCAATTAAGACTACAAACAATGTCTGCATTCGATGATGGGTATGACGTGATGAACTGCAAGAAATGTAGAATCCATTTGTGCAATCTATAGGAAATCACATGTCAGGAAAAACCGTATTTGTTCTTGGTGCAGGCGCTAGTGCTGAAGCAGGTTTGCCAGTTGGAGAAGGCCTGAAGAATATGATCGCAGAAATTCTTGACTTCAACTTTCATGAACAAGCACCCGGTTCAGGAGATTCCTACGTATTCGATGCGATACATCGGCTTGATGCAGGCGGTAGAAGCGAATATAAATCTGCTGCACGGCTCATTAAAAACAACATGCCACTAGCGGGGTCAATCGATAACTTTATTGATGCACATCGTGGAAACGCGCCTATAGAACAAAGTGGAAAGATCGCTATTGCTGCAGCCATACTTAAGGCAGAACAGAACAGCAAGCTCTATTTCAAAGATCAATCAGCATGGCCAAACGTCATCAGCAATCTAGATAAAACATGGTATCTGTCGCTATGGAAGATGTTAGTTTCTAACTGCAATGTTGAGCAGATATCTTCCCGTTTACAACAGGTGGCTTTTATCGTTTTTAACTATGACCGATGCCTTGAACATTTCATGCTCAATGCGCTCATGTCTTATTACAACATCTCTGTTGATAGAGCTATCGAGATAATGAGCAATTGCTCAATATTCCATCCATATGGGCAAGTCGGACAATTGCCCTACTTTGATAGAAAAATGCCCGTTAATTTTGGTTCTGATCAGTCCCCAAATGGGCTTATTCAAATAGCAGACTCACTCAAAACATTCACAGAAGGAACAGATGAGGGATCTAGCGACGTGATCGCCATTAGAGAGGCGATAGATTCATCTGAAAAAATCGTATTTCTTGGGTTTGCCTTTCATGATCAAAATCTTGACATGATCATCCCAAAGAAAGACAGACCTCGTGCCTTCTCCATACTCGGAAGCGCATCCGGTATATCTCTACACGACAGAGAATCCATTGCATGGAATATCAACTCAAGAACCACTCAACAGCCTGTATCTCTTGGATCGGGCCTACTTTCGCCTACCAATATCACACTCGACCCTAATAAAGCATTTCAATTCATTAATGATCACTCAAGAGTTTTGACGTTTTCTTGAATCTCGGGCTTTACCGTAAACAGTAGCTTCTGGTGTCGGCTCGGCTTTCATCAACCGTTACATGTGGGCATCTGCACAGATAACTAAGCATTTCCAATAATCAGGCACGGCTCAAATGTCTCGCCAATAACGTATCCAATAATAAGAGAATGAGCCGGGTACTTGCTAAGAAGCGCATTTCCCCTTAGCGTCATTTCCTCATGCCATTTAGCATCCATTAATTGATCGCTGCCATCATCTGAAACGGCAAAAACAATTGAAAAATCGTTCAGCCGTCCTTCATTAACTTCCAAGTAGCCACGGAGTAATGTGTTCACGACACTGGGAGGAAAGGCACGAGGATTCATTTGCCGCACGAATTTAAGATCGTACCCACTTTTAAAGCCATGATTTTTAACGATGAAGTCAGGAAAATTTTTTGTTTGCAATATCTCCCCTTCTGGATAAACTCGTAATAACCAATTTCGTACCGCCTCATCAACTTTAAACCCCGAAAATGCAGATGTTTCGTTAGGTGAGAACAGAAGGCTAGAGCGAGCAGAAGGCGCAAGATAAGGCCGGTCTGCCCCCTCCAAAAACAACGCAAAATCGCGCCACGCAGAATCTGGCTTTGTGAGCAATTCCGATGTTCTAGTCGTCAACAAATCTGTAAGCGCCTTTTCTTTGGCTGCAAACTCTTTTACCTGCTCTACAGTTTCTGCCGTCACCTCTGTGGCTTTCAGGAAGTTTTCAGCGTTTTCCAGGAACTGATCTGCGCTATACATCCAAAAAACCTCAACCCCGGATGTTGAAGTTATCTCTTGAACCAACTCAGGCAACGGACCCAATGTTTTACCATCTTCTATCCACCACCAATCCTTTTTCTTATCTCCTGTTATGAATACAATCACATCCTTCTTATCATCTTCAGAAAAGGCTAGCAACTGACGCCAAAGTATTAAATCACCATATTTTCGAGGGTAAGAAACCCCCCTGTCCCGAAATACATCCTCTCCTTTGGCTGCAACATCTGCATAACCTGGCGGGATTTTTTTATCGTATCGATCCTGCCCATCCGCAATAAGATTATCTAGGAAGGCTTGATCGACTGGAGGTAAGCCAACCTTTCCTTCAAACAATGAACAAATCTCCCCTCCTATTTTGTCATCAAGGCTTATGGGTGGCAGCTTTTCACAAGCAAGTTGAACGGCTTCTGAAAGCGCTTGATGAGCCTTTTGCACTGCTGACAACCGTTCCTGTATATCAGAAACACCAATGTTTCTTTTTTCTAATTCGATCTCCTGGACCTCGATGGCGAGTGTTTTTCCTGTGTTTTGAATAGTTTGAAATAGCTTTTCAACGCGCTGGTTTGACTGTCGAATTCGAGAAAATCTATTTCGATGGAATTCAATACCAACCTGGTATGGAATCCAAATGCGATCAGAAATTTTCCTCAAAACAGACAAAAAGACCTCTCTAACAGTTTCAGGATAGCTGTAAAGATCAAGCAACACGTTTGTATCAAATACGAATGTACCCTTGCTCCATAACCTCTCCAAATCAGCAGAATCGGGTCGATAGTACCCAGAAAATAATTTTTTCACAGCTTATCGCCTTTCTTTATAAAAACCGTTATGAGTGTTCACAGCCATCGGCTCATTTAACATTCGATTGAGTGATAGTTTTTCTTATATGAAGTTACAAACTGAGCCTCTAAATCACGATAGAAATCAAACAAAGCCTCATCCTCAAAAGCCTTGGCAGCAAATGCGAAACTCAAAACACCTCTGTAAAAATAATTCCACAGGTCAGCCCTATGCTCGGCATGACGTTCCGTCCCCCTCAGCCCATTCATGAAGAAGCGTTGTGGATTGCCACCGTACATATCCATAATTTGAGGTGAAGCCGCATGCACATAGCCAGAATAGGTCTTACTCACAGTACGTGAAGCGTCTAAATGAGCGCTAGACCCCTTTGGACCACTGGTAATCCGATCTATATACGCCCTGATTTTCTGCCTAGGTACTGTAGGCCGATACGATGACGTAACTGCATCGCAATCCTGAAACTCTTCCAAAAAGAAAGCGTCAAGAAACGCTTCATGCACAGGAGTAATCTCATCAGCTATCACTGAAAATGATAAAAATGAAACATCCTCCATGACTTCGTCTAGCATACGTTGAAGTGCAGCTTGCTCTTGAACAAAACCCTCTTCCATAAGTAGGCGAGCAGCACGAAGTCCACTGACAAGGCGAGCGAGCTTTTGGATAACAGCCTGAAGAACTGTTTTTTCAACATAACGAAAAACAAATGAATTTTTGTATGGCTTTTGCTGAGGCCTTGGAACAAGATCTGCCCAATGGTGAACTGTTGTCTCCATATGTTGTAGCGTTTTATCGTACAAAGTCCCCCGCACTACCGGCTACTCCAATTAAAATTGTTATTAAGGCAACATCGCTAGTCTTTTTATGCTCACACAACGCTGTTTACCGCTCAATTTAATACAATTTCCTTTATAAGTCATTATTGTTTATAGCATCAAATGCGATCATTAGATGACTATGCGAAATGCTGAGATTGCCAATTTTTGCTACCAGTGGCACGGCGCGACTTCAAGAACCCAAAGAACCGCCTATAATCTTAACCATTAAACGTTGCCACCCATGTCGTGGCTCCAGGTGATCAATATCCACGGGGATGTTGCGCTTAAAAATTGGAGCCGTTTATGCAACGACCACTACGACGTTACAACCAAAATAAATCCAAAACACTCTGGGCATCCAAGCCTTGGCATGGCCAACTAGGTACCTACATCGGCATCCGGAGGGAAGCCGGACTGGTCTGGGTCGCCATTTGGGCGCCAAACCACCCGAAGTGGATCCTCTCTACAGACGCACTTACCGAGGACGAAGCCCGAGATTGGGCGAAGAGTAGCCGCTGGCGGTAAAACAACCTGCCCTGCTGAACGGCGGGGCAGATTGTCGGCCAGAGCGGATATCCAGTTTGATCAGATCGAAAGTCGTTACTGGCCAAGAGCCGGCTTTACCGCGTGTCTGCATCGGAGCCCACAGAAACGCAGGTCGCTGGCAAATAGTGCAGAGGCGTTGACTACCGCTCCAGGCTGAAGTCATTAGTCGATACGTTAGACTACTAGCACTATTTCTCAAATGACTGGTTAACCTAACTCATCGAATTGGCACGGCGCAGACGGGCGTTGAGTCCAAGAACTATTTCGAACTGATAGTGCCTTATTTAAAGCAATCCTTTATAGCGAGGATCAGAAATTTTGCCGAAATGTAGGCGCCGTATGCGTGGATATCGTCCCCTTTCTTCTTGTCGCCAAGGTCGACAACGGTCTTTGCACAGATACATGGAGGCTTCAGCGGTGACAGTTCAGCAGCACGCTGAATACCGAACACTTCCATGTCAAGGCCGTTAACCTTTCGGTGGATCGTTTCAATATTCTTCATATATTTGGAATCGGCAATAACGGCAGATCCGCTCGTAAATATGCCCAGATCAGGTTTTATCGCTGCAGTTGGTCGATTTCCTGAGAAACCTTCTTCCAGCTCCTGAATGAGTCCTTCGGTATTCGCCAAGTGCCTAAGTTTGGTCAATGTCATATGGTCAGTCGGCACCTGATAAGGCTCTTGCAAAAAGCCGTCTGAAATCCATTTTCCGGATTGGTATTCATAGGCCATGCTGGAAATGAGCAGTTGGCCCAAACTTGAACGCTTCTCAAACCCACCGCAAATACCGCTCATGCCTACTATGCGAGGACTAAAGCGGTCGATGCACAGAGCGGCAGTCACAGCCGCGTTGACTAAGCCCATATGAGGAAGCAGCACGACAGTACCTTGAGCACCGTTTAACTTAATGTCAAAACAATCAATGCCGTTACGGACGATTGGATTTCCATTTAACAAAGTGACGTACGGATTGCGTTCTTCTTGTAGTGCACAGAAGATTACAAAATCAAACGTGATACTTTTCCTTAACTGGATCAATAGATGATCCAGTGTTGATTGCCAACTCTTTTGATTAGAAAAGTCAGATAGGATGCACCCATGAGACTCATAAAAATCCCGCAGCTCTGGGAAATCGTTTGGATACGAACTAATGGCTACAAGTAAGGCATCGCCCTTGCCAGCCTTGATGATCATTTCAAGAATAGCTTTACCGTTTTGGGAGGCAGCAACTTCGTCGATGCTTGGCAGTTTGAGGTCGATAATAAAAAGACCGATATCAGCATTAAGGTTTGCCGCGAAGTCAGTCATAGATTTGGCCACGATCACCTGCTCATCTAGAACGCCGCTCCTGTTCAGATAATTAAGCAGCGTTCGGAGCTTTGTTTCGTCATCCTCAATGAGAAGAATCTTCTTCATCTGTGAGACCTCAATATGGATATAATCTGTTGCAAAGTAGATTTAGACTTGTAATGGTAGAGAACAGCACCAATTACGTCTTGCTTGTACTTATCGCTGATAACTTTTGGTGCCTGTTTTAGTTTCACCTTAGTGTTCCCAATATAAAAGTCAGGATACTGGGTCACGATGACAATTTTTGTTTTCTTATTGACAGCGTTGAGTGCGCGTAGCACCTCGATGCCTCCCTGCGCCTGATCATGGCCTTTGATCTTGTCGTCGGCACTCTCCCCGAAGGTGGACAGTGCCATATCAAGAATGATGAGTTCATAATCCTCCTCTATCACCTTCATGACTGCGCCCCGCACGCCGTCGACAATCTCTGGCTCGAAGCCGTATACATCCAGCACGCACTGCTTCATTTCGTCACGCTTATGCACTTCGTCTTCGACAAGCAGGACGCGGTTCATACAGTGGCTCCGGCAACGTCGTTAGCTACCTCGGCATGTATGCGAAACGAGGTTTTCAACTCTTTTGCCGCGTCATTCGCTTCGCAAGCCACTGTATGAAATCCTTCGCTCGTTCGCGTAATGAACTTAATTTTCTTGATCCCAGAATACCCCTCTGTAACCATGTCAACGCCTGCTTCTTCTGAAGCAATAGCAGCCAAAATACGTTGTTTAGAGCTCTCGTAGTTGCCGTCAGCCACCCTGGTGCCGATCTCTACGGTCACGAGATCCAAGGCAGTGCCTGACGCGTGCTGGGAACTGATATCTAGTGTTATTGCAGAATTCTGAGCACTGTGCTTCGCTGCATTCTGCAGCAATACCGCTAAACAGTCATAAAGACGGTGAACACTGATCCCCGTGTATTTTGCATCAACCGCATTTCCTGAAAAATGGACAGAGCCTTGCAAGCTCAGATCGATACAAATGATCTCATACAGCTCTCTGCCTGTCGCAGATATGAACCCAGTCTGAGGAACTTGAAACCAATCAGCCACTTTTTTGAATACCTCGTTGACTGCTTCGTGCAACTCAGCCTTCAATTGGGCATCGACACTGCCGTGATGCCCAGAGAAGGCTTTGTCGATAGACGCATTTGCCTCGCCCAGTAAAGTAGTCTTAATGAATCGTGCAGCATTCTCGAGTTGTGGTGTAATTTGCTTCCAGCAAAAAGCGATCACCAAGTCATTTAGCAACTCGCACGCACCGGTCGTGCTAAGCGTGGAGCGCAGCTGACGAAGGTTATCTTGGGTTACTGCATCCGAAAGGTCGAGAGTTGCCTTGAAAAGCGAATTAGTGGCCTTGAACTGTAGATGTTCTCGTCGAAGTTTATCAACTATCGCCTTATATGATGCCACCCATGTCTCAACGGTACGTCGCATCATTGGGCTCGTCATGTACATCGCGTATTCTGATTTGCGCAGCACTGCGTCAACAGTATCCATCGTGACGCCGTCGAGCGTGTTGTGTCGAATCCGGCGGCCGAGATATGACTCAATGCCGAATTCAGTATTCAAACAAAATTGCTCGAATGCATCTTTGGCAATCTGCGAGATAAGGTATTCGTCTTGATCATTTAGATGGATGATCACGACGTTATTTTCACCGCCTGAGCTGAACTCTATGGCCGGCATCTGGGATTCAATTCGCGGATAGAGAGAGCGGTACTGCTCGGTGGACATGGTGGGATTGCTGTCCAACCATTTCTTCATGGAGATGCTATCTACATACATACGGCTGCTATCGAAGTATTTCTGAAGTCCAGAAACCTTCGTGCGAGTCGTAATTGCATCAGCCTCAATATAGTACTCAATTCGATTCAACCTTTGGCCGACTGCCTTCAGAATATCGCATCGGATTAAAGATGCCTGCGATGCATTTGCAACAAGCGTGTACATCTTTTCGAGAGTAACTTCATCGAGCGAACCAACAATGTAATTGGCAACCTGCGGGGAGTCCCCCAGCAAGTAATTTATGAAATCTAGTATTGAACCGTTGTGCTCGGCCTTAACATGTGAAATAAAGTCAGACCGAAACTCGAAATCGACATCTGGATCAATTGATTTCTTTCTAAATAGTGCGAGCGCCAGAACGGCTACCAGACCTTTTGTTTCCGGAAGTGCTGTGACATACAGCGTTCGCATCTCTTCTTCAGTAAGGAGAGACTCTAGTCCAACGGTATTCTCAAAAACGCAGCGAACCTCATCCTTCGATAAAGTCAGCAAGTTAGAGCGGTTGCCAATGAATCGCAAAAACAGGTATGTCCTGTAGAAGGAGTCGAGTTTCAATGGCACTGACTCGTTCAATCTGGATCCAGTGCTTGCCAACAGACCCGCCTTGTCGTCATAGGGTTCCATTAACGGAAGCATGCTATCGCCAACGATTTCAGCAAGAAGACGGATTCCGATAACACGATCCAACTTGTTTCGATACTTAGCTAATGCAGGCCGCTCCAAGAATGCGGATGAAATACGATATATGTCAAGCGAGGAATCACTGTGTTCATCCTGAGCGCGGTAGAAACCAGTGACAACACCCTCGTCGACCTGATCGGATGCAAACTCAATAAGCCCCATTAGCTCCCGAAGGAATTCTGGTGATAAGCGAGATACAAGTTCTTGACGGATCGAAGGTAGTTCATCTCCAAGATTGAAGATGGTGATCGTCGCATAAATGGTATCGAGAAGGCAGGACTCAGTTGCACGCAGCAAAAAACCCGCGACATCATCCTCATTTAGCGGGGTAGGGATGAAATTACTCAATGAAAGAGCCCTGCGAAAGTCTCCATTGACCCTGCTTATAAGACCACTTATACGCCGCTGGGCAACTACAAATAGAGAGATTTTCGAGCTTAAATTTTCCAGCGCGCTGAAATGCAACCCTGCATTGTTTCTATGACAAATTTCATCTTCGATTTGCGAAACGATGCTTGCCTCTGTTGGAGACAGGTGCCTGGAGCTTCTCAAATAAGCGAGCTTATAGGATAAAAAGTTTGAAGCACCGTATATTTTGCTCAAGCCATGAAGGATGTCAAGAGCTGTAGCGGTGTCGAGAGCCTCAAGCTTAGCCAACGGCCTGATCGCACATAGGATATCGAGAGCAGACTGACCAACTGAGTTAATGTAACCTGCGGTGTAACAGACCTCATTTCGCCAGCCCACAGCGGGAAAGCCGGTCATCACAAAAAGATCCGTCGATGTTTTCTTTATAGTTTGATTCTGGCGGTAGGAAATGCCGTCCGGGCCTTTCAAAATCGCCCCGACAATTACGCTGTCGCGGGGTGAGTTTCCTTGACGAATTGTTCCCATATCACTTGGGGCAACGCTCTGTTTAGCGCTATAGCCTCTAAGCAGATTGCGCTTTTTGAGATCACTAATGCCCGCAATAAGACTAAATATACGTGCAGGGCGCCACGCCTTCCTGCTTTTGAATTGTTTATTTAACATATGAAAAGATTTTACGCTAATTTTGTGCGAGTTCATCCGGTTCGACGGCACCAGATCCATTTCTAGAAGTTACACATTCTGGAATTTGTGTGGCGCACATGCCACACATCTTGGGGGAATCCTGGCCCTTTCCAGATCAGCAGCCACCCCGGTCTGGGAAAGTGGCGAAGTCATTTAGCAACAGGCAATGTCAGCTCTACGCTTCGCCCGCTGTTGGGCAAAATCAAGTAGCTGAATCTGGACCAAACGGATCGCGAGTCAAGATGCCTTGATCGATTGCATTCTCGTTTCCTTTTCACCTAGGGGCATGTCGACTATGTACGGCGGTTTTATGGAATTGAAGCAGAACTGGTGAAACTACGCTTAGGATCGGTAGCAGGCCATGGGATACTCGAACATACGCTCTGCCCTTAATATCAGCAAAGATAAGATTACGACTGATATTGACCCCCTGCGGTAATTGGTGAAATAGAAAAGCTGAAGGTAACCCCCCTCTAACCATGCCGGATCACCGCAAGCGTAGCCACTTTCTCAAATATCAAGTAGAAATCCATATGGAGCCATTGCAGTGCATGGGATTTTGATGTCCAATTACGGAGGCGATAGGCTGTGTGCGTCTGGGTGCTTCTACTCACACGACCAGTGCGCTATCTATGTTACGGACAGCTTCGGCTACCGTATGCAGAGTTAAGACGTTCGCTACGTCAAAACCGGCAGATCATTGAAGCAAGTGCTGGCAGCCTTCGCCACCTTTATGCCATCTTGAAGTAGGCGGAACGCAAAACGATCCGCCTCGTCACGAGTTGGGATAGCATAACGTTAGACTCCCAGTTCGCGGGGTATCGTATTTCCTCAACAACGCGAATATAACCGACCGCTCCAGTTGGCGCACTCGTTGAAGATTCTTGGATTTTGATATCGTTGAACTTCATAAGGTGCTCACAAATTCTGTGGGTAAATCCTTTTGAGGTAAAGGTTTTGTGGGAAGTTATAGCGTGAGAAGAAGGCCATTGTTCCAATATCCTCTTTAAATAAGGGATAATATCTAGGCTAGTAGATTTGTTTTCTAGCCTTCGTCCCGCTCTGAACATATGTCGCCAGCCGAGTCGCGTTAGCTCCACTTTGCCGAGTGCTGGACTGAATAAAGTCCCGAAGCTTCGATATATGCTTTTTACACGTTTCCTTATGAAATCAAAGTGTTGACTTCGTTTGCGGACAATAATCCCTTTCCCTCCAGTGTTGCCGGATCGCTTCAGACCGGCACATCGAGCTAAGTCGTAAAGCATGGCAGGTGTAACTTCGTGATATGCACCATACTCTTGAGGCCGGGTAGTTGAGGTTGGGTGTACATATGCCCAGTAAATTCGATTGGCATCACGATTTACCCATGCGACGCAAACCCCATGGTTGGTCCTAATCGCAGCCGACTTTGCCGCGCCAGTCAGCTTAAAACCTTGGCTCAATGTCGTTCCGTAAGTTGGCCCTGATTTCACCTGAGAAAGCACAATTAATCTCTCCCTCTTATGCCAAGGGTGTGGGGCAGAGAAAACCATATCAATCTTTGAATTGTCTTCTTCTCGCGACCCCCAGTGTCCCTCTCCTCGACAGGCTAAAACAATTTTAGCCATTGCGAATGACTCGGAATCGCTCCCGTTCATGGGGTTCTGGGGGCGCCCTTGAAGGGCTGTCGGTCTAAGAGTTGATGCAAGTATGCTATGCATATTCAAGATTTTTAGGCAGGAATTTTTATTTCAGTATACGACTCAAATATACCAAATGCGTTTTGCGTCCACTGTGGCATACAACATCGCTGGGCACGACCGCTTTAACGAATACAAGTAACTGACCCCTTCTCTGGTCGGCAAGAGACTTCCGCATCCAAATATTTTTTGCTGCTCTACTGAGTATGGATAGTGGAAACCCTTACACCGTCAAATATATCCTCTTTCGCTGAGCATCACCCAAACACCTCTTAAGGAATACATTTGGCCTTAGGAGGCCGCCCCCGGCCGCGCTTCTTTGCCAGATCATGCCCAACCGAGCCAACCATCCCCTCGCCAGCAGCCTTAAGGTCTACATAGCGTCCAAAATCTGCTGCCTTAAAACGGACGGTTTGCCCCAACCTGATTGGCTTGGGGAAACTCGGATCAGACTTAAGCAACGAGTAGAAGTGTGCACGGCAAATCTGAAGATAGGCGCAGGCTTGCTTGACCGTTAACAGTGGGCTGGGGTTGGACATGTTGTGTTCCTTTTGTGTTTTTCTATTTTTAGAATACGACGAAAAAACACAAAAATCGCAATAAATTCTTTGCGCATTTCGGCTCAAACCCAATTGCTATAAGGAATGCAACAAGAAAACGCTGTCAAAGCTAACGAATGCTTGTTGCAGCGGCCCCTAAAAATATTTTTTAATGAAGGCCCGCCGAAAAGCACAACAAAAAGCACAACAAAACCCAAGAAAAAACCCGCAAAGCTTGTCGCTATGCGGGTTTCGTCATTGTATTTGGCGGGTCCGGTGAGATTCGAACTCACGGATGAGTCGCCCCATCGTCAGTTTTCAAGACTGATGCATTCAACCGCTCTGCCACAGACCCGTTTTATTTCAGGCGAGATTGTATCAGCTTGCCTCGGGTTTGGGGATACGCGGACGACCAGGGCCTGACGGTTTACGACGGAATGGCTTAGTACCGGTACCTTGTGGACGCGGACCCAAGGGTTTACCGTCGGCCCCTACCGGGCGTTTGGCGCCCTGATAGCCACCGCTTCGTGGCGGCTTGCTCCCAGCACCAGCAGGCTTACCGGGCCCTTTGCCGAATTGTGGTTTGCCAAAGGGCTTTTTGCCGCGATGGTTCTTACGCAAGCTGTTCAGTGCCGGCATGCCGGCCAGTTCGCGGTGCAGATTGCGATCTTCGCGGGCTTCACGACGGAATTCGGCAACGATATCGCGCACGTGTGCGTTAGGGCCACGCGGTTGGCGATCATCATCTTCCCAGGCCTCATCATCATCGATGAACTGCAACGCGGTCAGCGGATCGGTTTCACCCGGTGCCAGCTTGTTGCCGTTGTACATGGCATCCATGACGTAGAGTTTGTCTTCTGGCAGATCGGCCCAGGGGTCGCGATCATCCGGAAAATATGGCTGCGCATCCGGATCACGTGGTTTACGACCACGTGGTGGGCGCTGGTTCGCCTGTTGTCGTGCGTACAACCAGGCTTCGCCTTCAGCGCGAGCTTTGGCCTCTTCATCCAGCTCAACGGGTTGACGCTCTTCTTCAACCTCATCAAATTCAGTGGGGCTCCCTGTCTCGCCACCCTCGACGGAGGCTTCACTGCCTTCGGCAGGTTGCTGGCGTGCATTACGCGGATCGGCAGCGTATTTGGCGGCCTGCTCGGCCTGGTATTCAGCCAGTGCCTCGGGCGACATGGGCTCATAACCAGGAATGATTTCCGGGTGAATTTCTGTGCCGAGTAAACGCTCAATCGATTTCAGCAATACCGCATCGTCGTGTGTGACAAACGCAACGGTGTCGCCGACGCGTCCGTCTTCACCGTTCAGTACACGATTCAAGCGTGCCGGGTAATCATCGGGCACCGCTGGCAGATCGTAATGCACGACTCGCTGCATGCCGTCCATCTCGAAGCCGCGCAGCGCCATATCCGTGGTGACAAGCGCCCCGAGCAGGCCGTTCTGAAACTCTTCCAGAGCTCGACCTCTGGGCGTCTGCCCGCGATGCGCGTGCAACGCGTTGGCAGTAACCCCGCCCTTGGCCAGCTTACGGGCCAAACCTTCTGCACCAAACTTGGTACGCGCAAAAACAAGCGAGCGCGGCCAGGCTTCATCGCGATAAAGCTGCGTCATCAAATCGCGTTTGCGATGGGGATCAACGGCAATAAAACGTTGATGAATACGGGTAGTAACATCATCCCCGCGATCAATCACCACCTCTTCCGGGTAATTGAGCAGGCTCGCTGCAAAAGCGCGAATGTCGTCACCCAAGGCGCTGGTCACCATGATGGTTTGGCGCGGCGTGGGCAACAACGGATAGAGTCGATCAAGCTCGGCTGCCTGGCCCATATCCATCATGCGATCCACGTCGTCAAACACCAGTACACGAACGCGATCCAGATTAACATGGCCCTGCCCCAGATGATCGAGCAAGCGGCCCGGGGTGGCGATCAGTATATCGACGCCGCGTTGCAGGGCCTGAATTTGCGGATGCATACTCACCCCGCCATAAACGGCGAATGAATAATAGGCATCATGACGACCATAGGTGCGGAAGGCATCCAGCACTTGTAAAGCCACTTCACGGGCGGGCACCAGCACCAGCACACGCGGGCCTCGACCCACCTCTTGCATGAGCGCCGGATCATCCTGCTGCAACAAATCCAGTGATGGAATCGCATAGGCGGCGGCTTTGCCAGAACCCGCAGGCGCCGAGACCAGGACATCTTTGCCGGTGAGCACCAGCGGAATCAGCGCGGCCTGCACCGGTGTGGGGACAGGCGCCCCCGAGGTGTCGGCATCCTGAATGGCTTTGATGCGCGATTCGGAAAGAGAAAATTGTTCAAAAGACATAATTGTTGCCCTCTGGGGCTAACCGGCTAAAAATCAAACGGGTTCAAACCGGCTAGGCGGCTGTGCAATCAGCTTGCAGAGAGGCCACGTGCCAGGTCGTTACGGATGTCTTCCACCGCTTCAAGGCCCACAGCCATACGCAGCAGATTGTCATGAATGCCTGCGATGGCACGGGCTTCCGGGGTAATACGGCCATGCGTGGTGGAAGCCGGGTGTGTGAGCGTTGTGCGAGTATCACCCAAGTTACCGGTGATCGACAACAACTGACAAGAGTCTATCACACGCCAAGCGGCGTCTTTACCACCCTTAACTTCAAAGCTGACAATCGCCCCGCCAGATTTCTGCTGTTGCATCGCCAGCGCGTGCTGTGGGTGTGATGGCAGACCTGGGTAATAAACACGTTCGACACCGGGGTGTGACTCTAACCATGTGGCCAACTCAAGCGCTGCGGCTGATTGGGCCTTGATACGAATAGACAGTGTTTCCAAGCCTTTGCCCAATATCCAGGCATTAAACGCCGAGAGCGTCGGCCCGGTAGTACGCAAGAAAAGAAACACCTTCTCAACAATCTCTTTACTGCCGCAAACCGCACCGCCCAGCACGCGTCCCTGCCCATCCAGATATTTGGTCGCCGAATGGACAACGACATCAGCCCCCAGTTCCAGAGGCTTTTGCAGAACGGGTGTGCAGAAACAGTTATCAACCGCCAACAGCAGATGATGCTTTTTGGCAATCACCGACAGTGCGCGAATATCAGCGACTTGCGTCAACGGATTGGATGGCGTTTCACAGAACAGCAGTTTGGTATTGGGACGAACCGCTTGCGCCCATTCGGCCGCATTGGTCTGCGTTACAAAAGTCGTTTCGATGCCAAAACGCGGCATGATCGTCCCGAGTAACTGAATCGTCGAACCGAATAAAGAACTCGACGCCACAATGTGGTCGCCCGCACTCAGATTAGCCATCACCAGTGACGTAATGGCCGCCATACCGCTGGCGGTAGCCACGCAGGCATCGGCACCTTCCAGTGCG
>Ga0181555_1000691_pt1 | contig 32397 bp, 49 predicted proteins | sample 011ome_15_FD_145601 | JGI IMG/M metagenome (GOLD analysis project Ga0181555, IMG submission 145601) | Coastal salt marsh microbial communities from the Groves Creek Marsh, Skidaway Island, Georgia - 011504AT metaG (spades assembly) | ecosystem: Environmental > Aquatic > Marine > Intertidal zone...
CTAATGCATTCGTTAGTGTACTAGGTTCACAGATTAATCAATCGAATAATACGGTTACAACTATTGGTAAAGCTTTAGTTCTACCGACAGGGATACAAAACAATTTAAGTATTGGTAATTTAAAAGTAGCAGATGTTATTGGTGTTGATGGAATTGCAACGGCATTATCAACGGGGACCGTTACCGTTGCAGCAGGAGCTGATATTAGTGTTACAGGAAATCAAGCAAACTTTACAACAGGTACAGTTAATGTAGCAGATGTTGTTGGTGTATCTGGTAATAGAGTTAATTTAACAACAAACGATGTAACCATAACTGCAGCTGCAAACATCTTACCTACTGGATCAAGAGTTAATTTAGATACAGGGACTGTTACATTTAAATTCATATATTCTGTTACAGGATCTGGTGTTAATATCGCTGACGGAACTGTTACTACAACAGCTGATGCAAATGTATTACCAACAGGATCAAGAGTTAATACAGATACAGGAGATGTCACAGTTGTTGCAGATGCAAATATTTCTGTTACAGGAAACAGGGTTGAGATTGCAATTGGAGATGTTACAACTAAAGCAAATGCAACAGCTATTGTTACAACCAATAGACAGAATCTATCAACAGGAACAGTAACTGTTCAAGCAAAAGCAACAGTATTACCAGCAGGTAGTGAATTAGATATTGGAACAAGTATGGTAAATGTTAAAAAATGGGATGGAATTGTACCAGGTGCAAGTCAAACTTGGGTACCCGTTCAAACGAGTAGAGGTTCATAATGTTTTTTGGAGCAACCACATTTGCAGCAGCACCTTTTGCCGGAGTTGGTATTGTTAATATTACTGTTCAACCGACAGGTACTCAAGTAAATGTAGCAATAGGTAATACAACTATTGGATTAGTTACAACTGTTCCTGTAAATGGTAATCAAATAAACCTTGCAACAGACACGGTAGATGTGATATCATGGAACCCAATAATTCCAGGAGCAACTGGTATTTGGATTCCAATAGATCCAGATAACCCATAAGGAGAATAAATGGCTAGTACGTATTCGAGTGATTTAAAATTAGAACTAATTACAACTGGTGAAAAATCAGGTACTTGGGGTACCATTACTAATACTAATTTACAACAATTAGAACAAGCTGTTTCAGGATATATTGCAGTAGATGTAGCATCAGCAGATGTTGCGTTAGCATTATCTAATGGTGCAGTATCAAATGGTAAAAATTTTTATTTTAAACTAACCGGAACTTTAACAGCGAATAGAACGGTAACTATGCCAGATTCTGCTGAAAGAGTTTTTGTAGTAGAAGATGCAACAGATAGATCTTCTTCTCTTTTTACTTTAACAGTTAAAACAGTATCAGGAACTGGTGTTACTTTACCAGTAGCTTCAACTAATTTAGTTTATTCTGATGGCACAAATATTAATTTAGGTATTAGAAATAAAGGATATGTTACACCAGGAGCAACATACACAGCAGTCAATGGTGATCAAGTTTTAGTAGATACTTCTGGAGGTGGTATTGGTGCGCCCGTTACAATTAATTTACCAGCATCACCATCAGTTGGTGATGAAGTACATTTTATAGATAGTGGTAATAACCTAGCATCTAATAATTTAACAATCGGTAGAAACAGTTCTAATATTTTAGGTGTAGCAGCTGATTTAATTATATCTGTAAATACAGCAGCATTTACATTAGTTTATGTTAATGCAACAAGAGGCTGGGCATATAAAGATAACATATAGGAGCTAACAGATGGCTCTAATTGATTTTAAAGTCTTACCCGGAATAGACAAACAAGATACAACAGCTGGTGCAGAACAGCGTTGGGTTGATTCTGATAATGTAAGATTTAGATATGGACTTCCAGAAAAAGTTGGTGGTTGGGCATCATTAGTTACAGATACAATTGTAGGTGTTGCAAGACGTGAATTTGCGTTTGTTGATTTAGATGGAAACAGATATGTTGCTATTGGAACAGATAAATTTTTACTTATTTATTTTGAAGGTCAGCTTTATGACATCACACCATTAAAAGCTACTTTAAGTTCTGCAACAATTGCAACAACAGATACTTCAGCAATTTGTTCTATTACAACAGGATCTAATCACAATTTATCTACAGGAGATATTGTATTACTTGATAATGTAACTTTACCAGGAGGAACTGGATATGCGGATTCTGATTTTGAAGATAAATTATTTCAAGTAACAGGTATTACATCTGCAACGGTATTTACAATCACACAAAGCACAGCTGCAACAGGAACAGTTGCAACAGGCGGAAGTATTGATGTGAAACCTTACGAACAAGTAGGACCCGCTGCACAATCTTATGGTTATGGTTGGGGAACAGATACTTGGGGTACAGGTGGATGGGGAGATGCTTCGTCTGCAAACGATGTATCACTTGAACCAGGTCTTTGGTCTTTAAGTAATTTTGGTCAAGTTTTAATTGCAACTATTGCAAATGGTAAAACATTTACATGGAATTCAGGAGATGCTTCAAGGCTAACAACAAGAGCATCAACGACTACAGCGGGATTTGAAACCACAAATAATCCAACTGCAAGTAGAGTTACACTTGTTTCACCTACAACTAGACACTTGATTCACTTAGGAACTGAAACAACTATTGGTGATACATCTACTCAAGATGATATGTTTATAAGATTTTCAGATCAAGAAAATATTAACTTATATGCTCCAACTGCTATAAACACAGCAGGTACACAAAGATTACAAGATGGAACTAAAATTATTGGTTCATTAAAAGCTAAAGAAGTTATTTTAATTTGGACTGATAATGCATTGTATACAATGAAATTTGTTGGTTCACCTTTTACATTTGGTTTTGAACAAGTAGGTACAAACTGTGGATTAATTGGTAAAAATGCAGCTGTTGAAATAGATGGTGTTGCTTTTTGGATGTCAAATAATGGTTTCTTTATGTATGATGGTACAGTTAAATCAATGTCCTGTAGTGTTGAAGACTATGTTTATGATCAAGCAGATACTACAAAAGGTCAACAAATTTATGCAGGATTAAACAATCAATTTACTGAAGTAACTTGGTATTATCCTTCTACTAATTCTGAATATAATGATCAATATGTTATATATAATTATGGAGAAGGATCAGGAAAACAAATACCAGAAGGTGTTTGGTATATTGGCACCGAAGCTAGAACAACTTGGATTGATGCTAGTGTATATCCAAAACCTTTTGCAACTAAATTTAATAGTTCAGATACCGGAACTTTCCCAGTAATTGTTGGAGAAAGTGGTTTAGGTCAAACAGTTTTATTTGAACATGAAGTAGGAACTGATCAAGTAAATCCTGACGGTAGTACAACAACAGTTACTTCTTTTGTTAAATCTTATGACTTCGATTTACAAGCGGAAGGAACAGCAGGAGAAATATTTTTAGCGGTTAGAAGATTTGTACCTGACTTTAAAGATTTACAAGGAAGTGCAAAAGTAACTTTAGCTGTAAAAAGATATCCACAACAATCTGATACAGTTACTTCATTGAGTCCTTTTACAATTACAACTTCAACAAATAAAAAAGATACAAGAGCTAGAGGAAGATTTGTTAATATAAAAATAGAAAATGATTCTAGTTCTGAGTCTTGGAGATTTGGAACAATGAGATTAGATATACAACCGGATGGAAGAAGATAATGACAAAAATTAATGTAAGATTACCAGAACCTAAAAAAGAATATGATGTATCTAACCAAAAACAAATTAACAGAGCAATTCAAGGTATAGTAGAACAATTAAACTCTACATACTTACAAGATTTAAAAGAAGACAATGAAAGATATGCTTGGTTCAAAGGTGGAAATAGTGGAGGGGATTGTTAGTGTCTTGTAACAATGTAAATACAACAGGTGCAACAACTCCATCGTCAGCTGAAATAGATTTTTATCTTTCTGTAGCTAAAGGAGATTTTACTGGTTACACAAAAGTAAATAAGTTTGGATATAATAATTCAATTGGATCAGGTTCTTTTGAAGTTATTTGGGAAACAGGTGGACAGTATCCTTATCAGTCTTCGGCAGTTACTGTTGATGTAGTTAGTGATGATGCTAATGACGATGTAGCGGGAACAGGTGCTAGAACTTTAAAAATACAAGGTTTAGATGGTTCTTATAATTTAGCTGAAGAAACTGTTGACATGGATGGAACAACTACAGTTACAACCACACAAACTTTTTTAAGAGTATTTAGAATGTCTGTTGAAACAGCAGGGACATCTGGAAATAATGTTGGAAATATATCTGTAACCTATACAGGTGGATCTGATGTTGCTGCAACTATAACAGCAGGAAATGGTCAAACACTAATGGCAGTATATACAATACCTGCTGGTAAAACAGGATATGTTGTAGCGATGAATTTTGGATCAGGTAAAGATCAAGAACAAACTTGTAAATTAAAAACTAGAGATAACACAATTGCTAATTCTGCTTTTCAAACAAAAGAATATTTAAATATTAGAGGAGGTTTTACATACTTTCCTAAAAAGGCTATAACTAAAATTACAGAAAAAACAGATATAGAATTACAAGCAATTTCAAGTTCTACATCTTCAGCATCAGGAGGATTTGAGTTAATACTCATAGATAATTAATGGCAAACGTATATAAAAACGCATTCTATGCACCGGTATCTATAGGTCTTCCAGAAACAATATTTACTTGTCCAACAGAAGCTAGAGCTATATTTCAAACTATACAATTAACAAACACTGGCGGGAATAAGACAGTAAAAGTCTATATTTATGATAGTTCTGCAACTACACAATATTTAATAGCTCATGCCGAGATAACAGGTCCTACAATATGTAACCTATTAAAAGGCTCTGTAGTATTAGAAGAATCTGATGAGTTAAGGATTGAAACTACTGATTCATCTGGTATAAGTGGAACAGCAGCTTTACTAGAAGTTAGTAGAGTTTATATTGCTGACAGTGAAGTATCATAGGAGATAATATGGCGTTTAAAGAAGAAGCAGAAGTAAATTACACAATCATAAATGGTAAAAAAGTACCGGTTGTTAAATGTGAAACTGAAGTAGTATTGAGAAATACACAGACAAATCAAGAATATAATTCAGATGAAGAAGCAGAAAATGATATTAAAGATCCAAATACAGCTACTCAAAAAGAGCATGTAACAAGATCTTTAAAGATAAAAGTTGCTGCAATGCCTCCATTAGGGGCTGCTTCTGACTCTAAATAATATTGTAAAAACATATAAATTAAAGTATATTGACAAAAAACTATGACAATAACTAGATCTCAAATGTACAGACAATTACGTAGAGGTGGCGGAATTACAAATGCGGTGCCTAGACAAGGTTATTTTTTAGGTGACATTGTTGATTCTGTTGGAGATTTTTTAGGAAGTGCAGCAGATAAAGTTGGAGACTTTGTAGGTAGTGTTGCTGAAAAAGTTGACGTAAAAGATTTAGCATCTCTAGCAGCTTTAGCATCTGGCAACCCGCAGCTAGCGGCGAGCATCCAAACTATGGGTGGTGGTACCGGTAATGAACTTTTAGATACTGGTTTACAAATGTATAGTATGTCAGGGGGTGGTAAAGGTTTTCCTGCTTATGGAATGCCAGACTATGGCACAGAAACAAGTGGAAATAATTACCTTAAAGCTTTTGAAAATTTAGCTAAAGGTTACGTAGATAAAAAAACAAGTGGTGAAGACAAAGAAAAGAAAACTACAACACAAAGTATATTAGAAGCTTTATTATCACCAGAAGGTATTGCAAGTCTTGCTGGTGGTTATTTAAGTTACAGAGATCAAAAAAGAGTTAATGAAGAACTTCAAAGACAATATGAAGATTATAGAAGAAAAGAAGAAGAAAAATATAAACAATATAGAACAGGTGAAGGTTTAAAAGGTATGACAGTGAGTAATAGAACTGTTCAACAAGATGGAACTGGAATTACTGGTTTAAATATTAGAACTAATCCACAAGGGGTTAGAGAAATTGATTATAGAGAAAATGGTGGTTTTGTACCACCAATAGGTATAAAAGAAAAAGCAGATGACATTCCTGCAATGTTATCAAATAATGAATTTGTATTTACAGCAGATGCTGTGAGAGGTGCCGGTAACGGCGATGTAAAAGAAGGAGCTAGAAAAATGTATTCAATGATGAAAATGTATGAGGGTCAAGCGTAATGTCTATAATGAATGTAGCTAGAAAAAATTATCAAGCTGGAACTTATGCTCCAGGTACACCTGCAGAATTTTTAAAACCGTTTGGTGAAACAATTGCAGATTTTACTGTTTCTGAATTACAACAACCTTTAGATATTTCAGCTATCTCACCTAAAGTTTCTAAAATGAGTCCTCTTGTTCAAGAGGCTTTACAAATGCAAGCTTCTCAAGCAGGTCTTGGTAATATTCAATTTGATCCACAAACAGGAGAAGTAACTGGTGTTGGAGCCGGAACAGGTATTGCATCTTATGAACCTTTTTTACAAGCAGCGCAAGCTTCTGCAGGCCCTGACGCTTACAAAGCTTACATGTCTCCATATCAAACAGAAGTATTAGATGCTACGGAAAAACTATTAGCCGAGCAACGAGCAGCAGGAGAAGGTAGAATAGCAGAACAAGCTATTGCTGGTGGTGCATTTGGTGGTGGTAGAGAAGGTGTTCAAAGAGCAGAATATGGAAGACAAAGAGATATTTACGATGCAGGTATTATGTCTAAATTAAGACAAGAAGGATTCCAACAAGCTCAAAAACAAGCACAACAAAACTTATTAAATCAATTAAAATTAGGTAGTGCACAGACTGGTTTTGAAACTGATGTTACTAAATCTTTAGGAGCGGCAGGAACAGCGGCACAAACTTATTCACAATCAATTCTTGATGCAATAAGAGAACAGAATTTATTAGGACAACAATTTCCACTTTCTAAAATAGCAGGTGCTTCTAATATTTTTGCAAACGTTGCAGGGGGTGTACCAGGTGGTGCTCAACCTCCTATCGTAACTAATCCAGCTTTAGCAGGAATTCAAGGTTTTGCAGGTCTATATAACCTTATGGGTGGAGGCCAACAAGGAGCTGGAATACAAAGTTTAGTAGGGTAGATTATGCCAAATATATTAAAAAGACCAATGTTTAGAAAAGGTGGTTCTACATCTGATGGTGTAGGTATTACTAGTGGTCTTAGAAAAAATTATGCTGACGGAACTCCAAAGAATTTAGAGTATGACGAAGAAAAAGGTTACAGTATAAAAGATTTAGAAGATGCCGGTTTAGTTAGAACAGGTGGAAAACAAACTACTCCACAAACTACAATGAATACAGCAGGAAATGCACAAACGTCTTACAATACATTATCAGATCCAAGTTTTGATTTAATTAGAAATAGATATGAAGAATTAAAACCAACTAGAAAAACAAATTTACAAGATTTATTAACTGCTTTAGGTGCAACCGCTCCAGAAGATGCAACTAAATTACAAACAATTGGACAAGTTTTATCCAAAGCCGGAACTACTGCTACCGGTTTAAGACAACAAAGAGAAGCTACTGCAGAAGGTTTTAAATCAACTGCTCTTAATGAAGTTTTAAAAAATATGACCGCTCCAGAAAAAGATCAATTAATTAGAAGAGCAAAACAATATGCAAGATTAAACAATATACCGGAAGATCAAGCGATCAATATGTTTTTATCTAAACTATTACAAACAGGTGGAAGTGATTATTTAAAAGATTACTCACCAGAAGTTAGAGCTAGACAAATTGGTGAAAATTTAGCAGAAGATGGTTTCACAAGTCCAGGTTCTTTTCAAGAACAAATTACAGCTGGAAATATTTGGCAGCTATGGGAAAACAAACAATTACCACAACAAGCTCAAGAAACGTTATCAGCAACGACATATCCTAATGATTTAGTAGTTGATCCTGAAAGTGGAACAGCTGAATTTAATCCAGATAAAAAAGGAATTAATCAATCAAGATATGTTCCAAATAAATCTTATGTAAATCCATCAGATGGAGGAATTTATTTATACGAGGGTGACGGCCAGTTTAAAAAAATATATCCATAAGGAGGTTTAAATGGACGAAGAAGAAAAAAAAGAATCCTCGGCAATAATTCCTAGCAGTTTATTTTTTAATCCAACAGCGTTAGAAAAAGCAAAAAAAGCTACCGACCTTTTAACTGGTGAACGTTTAATCACTAGAGTTAAAGAACGAGTTCAAGATGTACCAGAAAAAGAACTTACTAAAATAGAAGATGTAGGTGTATTTGAAGGTTTTACTGCAGGGATCATTGATGGAGCAATTAAACTTCCTTACGGTTTTGTAACACTTGCAGCGGAAATAAAAGATGCTTTAGGTGAAGATGATATCCCTGTTGAAGAAAGTAATGTTGCTAAACTACAAGAATATTTTGACAACACTGTATTAGGTAAAATACAAAAAGGCGCGGAAGATACTGTTAAAGAAACAGCAGTAGGTAAATTAACTTCTGCTTTTACACAGTTATATGGAACTGGAAGAGTAGCAGCGAGTGCTAGTGTCAAAGCGATAACTAAAGCAAATCAAGTTTATAATAATTATTCTAAAGCAGCGAAATTAAATAAAGTTGTAAAAGCAAATAAGAATGCAGTCAAAGCAGGTATTAGAGCTAAAGAATTAAATAAAATAAGTGGAGCTCAAAAGTTCGGAGCTATAACTGTTGGTGGTGGTCTAGGAACTGGAATGGTTTTAGACATAGAAGATATTGGAACATGGGGAGATGTATTAGGTGGACCCTCACAATTAGATAGAGAACCTCAAAAAGAAGCAGATGATGACGCTTTAAGAAAACTTTACAATCGTTTTAAATTTGGAACAGAGGCGGCTGTTGTATCAGTGCCTATTGTTTATGGAATTAACACAGTTGCTAAAAGAATATCTGAAGCTGGTAAATATTTAAAATATAGTAATGATAAATTAGACAGGCTTATAGATAAATATATTGTCAAACCTTTTGTACCAAGAGGTGGTAAACCACAAAAAGTTTTTGAAGGAATTAAAAGAGTAGAAGGTAAAATATCTGGCGGTCAAGTTACTGCTAGAGATTTAATTAAAGATATAGATAAATCTTTATACACGATTGCAAAAGAATCTGGAATGTCTAATAGAAACCCTGCTTTTAAAAGATTGATAGGTAGAATGGATGAATTATTAACATCTAGTGATGATGTTTTAAAAGCTGGTAAAATAACTTTTGAAGGTTTTGAACCAAAAAAACTATCTGAATTTAATAAATTTATTAAAGAAATTGGTTTGAATCAAGACCAATCAAAAAAATTAGTCGGTGAAATGTTTAAAGTAAGAAATGAATTTAATAACTTTAAAAACATTTTGCTTTCAGGTGGAAATGTTAACGCTGCTAATAAAGAATTTATGGAAATTATGTCTGATAGAATGAGAAATATATTTAATTCAGAATATAAAATATTTGAAGGTAAAAGTATTTTACCTTGGAAAAACTACAAACCTACAGAGTCTGCAATAAATCAAGTACAACAAGTGTTTAAGAGATTTGCAAAAGAAAAAGGAGTTAACTTAGATCCAGATGATTTAGATTCTATAGTAAATGATATTATTGAAAACGTAAGAATAAATCCTGCAACTAAAACACCTGAGTTTCCATTATCTACCTTTACTGCTTTAGATGATGAAACTGTACAAATTATTAATATTGCTGATAATCTAAAAGGAGGTCAGTTTAAACCTACTAGTTTGATTAAATCAAAAGAAGATTTAAGATCTTTTCAAAGATTTTTTGGTCAAAAAAGAGATTTAAGAAATACAATTATTAATACTATGCAAGATTTATCTACGCTTACAGCTAAGGATGAATTTTATAATAATTTAATAAAAGAATCTGATGAGCTAATTAAAAATGGTGAAAGAAGTATTTTATATCCAACACGTCAACAAGCGGTTGTTAATCAACCTTTTCAAAAAATTATAGCGGATAAAAGAGGTTTAAATATTAGATCACCATTAGGTGAACAAGCTTATACAAACCCTGTAAATGGATACTTTACATCACAAGAAATGGCGGATGCTTTAAATTTTAGTGAAAAATTATTGTTTGATAATCTTGCAAAAGATGCTGCATATCAAACCTTATTTTTAATACCAAAAGGATTAACTCAAATATCTAAAACTATTTTAGGTCCTTTTACACACAGTAGAAACTTTATAACTGCATCTCAATTTGCATTAGGTACCGGTAATTTATTTAAAGATCCTAGAAAAATAGTCAGCAATTTTAAACAAGCTTTTAATACAATTCAACCACAATTATTGTATAGAAACACACCAGAAGGACAAAGATTATATAAATTTTTATTAGAAGAACAAGTAGTAAGTTCGTCTGCAAGTGCAAGAGATATTGCAGGTTTGTTAGATGATATTGGTAAAGGTGGTGATGTTTACATGAGAATGTTTGGTAAGTTTGGTAAAGCAATGAAAAAAATTTATAATGTTGCTGGAGATGTTTACGTTGCAGAAGATGATATTTGGAAAACATATAATTTTTTATCTGAGTTTGATACTTATAAAAATGCATACAAGTCTGGTTTAGATAAAGGTTTAATTAAAAAAATGCCTAACGATTTAGATATTATGAAAGAGGCAGCTAACATTGTAAGAAATACAGTTCCAAACTACAACTATGTAGGTGAATTTGTACAAGCGTTTAGAAGATTACCTTTAGGTAACTTTATGTCTTTCCCAGCAGAGATTGTTAGAACAGCAGGAAACATAATGCATTTAGGTATGAAAGAAGCAAAAAATCCTGTGTTTAGAGCACAAGGATTAAAAAGATTAGCTTCATTCGGTGCAACCGTTGCAGCGTTACCGACCGTTGCAAGCGCAGTTGTAAAAGGATTGTATGGAGTTGGATCTGCTACTGTTGCTGCAGTTAGAGAATTTTTACCGAGCTTTTCTGAGGACTCAACATTGTTTGTCTACAAAGATGAAAACGGAGATATTAAATATATTGATGCTTCTGGTGCCATGGTTTACGACACTGTTATTAACCCGGTTCAATCTGTTATTGCTGGTGTTGATAGAGAAAGAGTTTTTGATGAAGACGCACCTTTAACAAAAGGTGTACTACAAGGTTTGGGTAGTGGACTGTCTAGATTTGTTAGACCATTTATAGATGAATCTATTTATTTAAACGTATTTAATAATCTATTAGTTAGAAAAGGTAAAACTGCTGACGGTAGATCTCTTTGGAATGAAGATGCACCGTGGGGAGAAAAAGTATATGCAGCTGCAAAATATGCCATAACAGAAGTTGCACCTTTATCTTATAAACAGATGCAAAGATTAGGTATTGCAATGCAAGATAAACCAGGACCACGTGGAGAAAAGTTTGATGTCTCTGATGAAGTTGCGGGATTCTATGGATTAAGACCTATCAAAATGGATCCAGTTAAATCTTTGAACTATAAGATTAATGAATTCAAAGGATCTTTAAGAAGAACAAATAGTTTATTTACAGCTGACTTATTAAAAGGTGGAGAGATAACGGAAGATAAAATTATTGAAAGATACATTGTAGCTAACGCACAAAGATATAAAGCGTTCAATGAAATGCAAAGAAAAATATTAGCGTCAAGAGAATTAGAAGCTAATGACAGTGATCTTTTAGATTTATTTAAAAGAAGACAAGAGAGAAAAAATTATAACTTCATAAACGCTGGAATGTTTAGACCTTTTAATATTACAAAACCAGTTGCAAAAGAATATAAAAGACAACAAGAAAGATTGTTGGAAAACTTTGATGACCTGGAATTACCACCAAATTTAAGTGGAGAAACAAGAGGTAGATTAAAAGAAATAGAAAGTTTAATGAAACAGATACCTTTAGGTCAAAACTTCTATGACTTTATTGATATAAAAGATTACGTAAGCTCGATGCCAGCAGCGAGTAGCGAGAGGCAGGTAGCTAGTTTACCACAAATGCCAATGCCTAATCCACAAGTAGTAAACCCACAACCGATGATGACAGCAGATGGATTGACACCTACAGAAAATGCGTTATTGACTGAAGGAGAAAAACAGATTAGATTAAAGCAAAGAGGAATGGCTTAATGATAGACAAAAGTATTAGATATGAAGTTCAAGGAGGAGTTAAAAACTATCTTGGTAAACAAAAAGAAGTAAAAGCTCCTGTAAAATGGAAATCAAGTCCTAATCATCCAGAAACAGAACTAGCATATATTACAAAAAAAGAAAAAGATTTACTTATAAAATCAGATTTACATGGTTCATTAAAAGGAAGTGTGAACAGAGGTCCTTCAGGTGTTATAAGTTTAAATGGTTGGGGTGATGCAAGTGATGGATTTGGTAGTAGTGGAAATAATAGTAATAGCGGAAACTCTGGAAATAGCGGAAACTCTGGAAGTGACAGTGGTCATTCAAGATTTGATGTAGGTAGTGGATATTATGGAGAAACAAAAACTACTCCAAGCGCGCCTTCAGGTGGTAATGATGGTGTTACATATAAAGGACCTGCAGAACTAGGTGTAACCACAAGAACAGAAAACAAGATTAATATGCCTGAACCAGTTGACAAAGGTTCACCTATACAAAACTATATTACAGCAGTAGCTACAGGTGCAATAGATCCAAATAAAGTTAATAGACCACCATTAACTGAAAGAGATAAGACATTTTTAAAACAAAATCCTCCTAAACCTAATATATTAGATTTTCTTGATCCAAGAAGGAGATCTTATATGTTTGCAAGAAATTTACCTGGTGCAAAAAAATCATCTTTTAAAAATTTAAGTGAGTATAGAAATTATTTAGAATCTCAAGGTGTTGATCTTGCTACGATAGATAGATTAATGGAAGGTGTTGATGAAGAAAATGCTATAGGTTATGATGAATTTCAAGAATTAGCTTATGGTTATGAGCCTAAAGGAATTGAAGACATTGATATTTTAGAAAAACTTTTTAATGATCCGACAAGAGGTCCCTTTGATAAAATAACTGCTGTACCACAAAATTTTTCTGAGTTTATGTTGACTCAAAAAAATAACCCAATTTTATTTACAGCTGGAAATCTTGGAAATTTTATGGACATGCCTAAACCTAAAGATTTAGTTAATCCTAATACAGGTGAACTTTATACAAATACAGAATGGAATAATCTTAAAAGAGAAATAGGTCAAGATAGAGGATTAACTGGTGGTAGTAGAGATAATGATTCATCTGGTATTTTACAAAACTTAGTACCAGACTTAGTACCAGGGATTTTTCCAGGTGAAGAATCGCCTGTTGGTTTTAAGTATATTCCTTATTCAAATCAAATCGTTATTGCACCAGGGAGTCAAGGACTTGCTTCATTAGTAGGTGGTCAAGGGTTCTTATCGAGTATACTATAATGCCTAACGGAAAAACACCAGAAGATACGGGAGAACATTTAATGGCATTATACGGACATGTAGAGGGATTAAAAAAAGACGTGAATCATTTACACAAAGACATAGAAAAAATTAACAATAAAGTTGAAGATATAGAAAAAAAAACTGATAGACTTTTATATTGGATTATCGGTGGTGCTTTTACAACTATTTTAACTCTTACTGGATTATTTAATTTATTTTTAAATTAAATCCAATCTTTAAGTTCTTCACCCATAACTTCAGTTGCAATATTAACTTTATCTCGCAAAGCTTTTACAATTTTTTCATCAATAGTATCTTCTGCAATAATATCAATGTACGTCATAGGTTTTTCTTGACCAATACGATCAATACGAGCTTCTGATTGTTGTCTTTTCTCAAGATCATAACCATTAGAATAATAAATCATAGTAGATGCACCGGTTAATGTAATACCATAACCACCTGTTTGCGGTGTACCTACAATAAATCTAACTTCTGATTCTGCGTCTTGAATTTCTCTAATCGCTCTTTGTCGGTCTTCTGTAGAAGTGTCACCATAATAAGTTACAACAGATTCTTCACCATATTGTTTTTTAATAGACTCAACAATAGAAGCAATGTCGTGTCTATAGTGAGCCCAGATAACTGCTTTGCCCTCTATTTCATCAAGGACTTGCATTAACTGATCTAGTCTATTGGATTTAACTTCTTGTACAGAGTCATCATCTGCTTTGAAATGGCCACAAGTTATTTGATGTAGTCTCATCATTTGAGTAATAACCGTTGCAGTAGTTGTAACCTTACCATTTAAATGTGCAAGAGCCTGTTCTTTCATCTGTTTATACAGTTTCTTTTGTTCATCAGTTAATTGTATAATTCTTTTCATGTAAGTTTTTTTAGGAAGATCTAAACAATCATCTTTTAAACATCGGTAAGAAAAAGGTTTTAGTTTTTCTGATAGTTCTCCTAAATTTCTATAACCAACTACAATTTGTACCTGACGACCCGATACATTTATTGATCTCATTTTTGCATAACGAACTCTAAATGCATAGTAAGATTGTTGATCAAGTAACCAAGGATCTAAAAAATAACATTGAGCAAATAAATCTAAAGGTGATTTTGTCACAGGAGATCCTGTTAATATTCTTTTGTATTTTACTTTTTCACCTAACTCTACAATTGATTTTGTTCTAATTGCACTAGGATTTTTTATAGTTGTAGACTCATCAATAGCCATTAAAGTTCTATGACAAGATAAAAATTTCCAAGCAAATAACTTACCTTTTTTTGTAGACAAGGCTTCTACATTCATAATTAATATTTGTAAGTCTTCTGTAGTTTTAAATAAACTTTGTAATTCTTTTTCTTTTTTCTTACCACCACTAGATTCCCAAAGTACAACTTCTTTTTCTATATGGTCTGACATATGGTTTGGTATTTCTCCATCATACCAATTTTTATAAACACCTTTAGGTGCAATAATCAATGCACCATTTATTTTACCTTTGTCGTAAAGCATGGATATATTATCAATCAATACTTTTGATTTACCTGTACCCATTTCCATAAAATAAGCAAAAACAGACTTATCCCATGACATTTCTAATGCTTTTAATTGATGCGCAAACGGCTTAGTTTTAAATTTATAATTCATAATATTTTCTTCTTTCTGTTGAAACCCTCTATCATTTAGTATACAAGAAGTCAAGAAATTATGAAAAATAAAGTTTATGTAATCCAGGATGTACCTGGTAGTAGAGAAGGTCGTCCTAAAATAAATATTATAGGCGCATCTGAATTTGGAGAATTAAAAGTTTTACTACCTGAGAACGCACAAATTATTTTAAGTGCAGGTCCATTAGTTTTTAAATTAAGAAAATTATTAAAAGAATATACGCCAGAAGATTATTTACTACTTACAGGCGATCCTGCAATAATTGGAGTTGCATGTTCAATAGTTTCTGATATTACAAATGGAAAATACAAATTACTAAAATGGGACAAACAAGAAAGAAGATACTATCCAATTGAAATTGAACTATACCAAAAAGAATCCTCTTGACAATTTAGTTTGTAGGATTATATTAGAAAGAAATAGAAAGGTTAGATTATGAGTGTAAATTTTAGAGATGATAAAGTTGATCAAATTAAAATGGTTGCTAATCCAAATGAGTTAGCAAATAAAGTTCAACAGTTAAAAGATTTAGAAGATGAAATTGCAAACGCAGAAGATTCTGTTAAAAAGTTAAAAGAGAAAGCAAATATAATTTCTCAATTTGAAATTCCTCAAATGATGGAGGAGATGAATATTAAAAAATTAAAGCTAAAAGATGGAGAAACGGTAGAAGTCTCCAACTTTTATAGTGCATCTATTGTTGATCAAGATGCAGCTTTTCAATGGCTTCGTGAAAACGGTCGAGGTGATATTATTAAAAATGATATTACCGTTACCTTTGGTCGTGGCGAAGATAACAAGGCGGCACAATATGCTGTCCTTGCAAAAGGTCAAGGATACGAACCTGTCCAGAAAGTGGGAGTCCATCCTCAGACCCTTAAAGGAGTAGTCAGGGAGTGTAACGAGTCTGGAATCGAACTTCCTGATTGCTTTAAAACTTACGTGGGTAACCGTACAAATATAAAAAGGAGTTAAACATGGAAAACAATGTAACAACTAAAAAAGCGGCACAAACACCGTCTACTATTTTATTTAGAGACGATGCCTCAAAAGGTTTTGAGAACGTAAGACAAGAATCTCTTGCATTACCAATCTTAAAACTTTTACAAAACGGTTCAGGAGAAGCGCAGAAACGTAATCAAAATTACGTAGAAGGTGCAGAACCTGGAATGTTTTTAAATACAGTAACTAAAAAACTGTATGATGGTGATGAAGGAATTATAGTAATTCCTTGTTACTATAAAATGGAATACCAAGAGTGGGCAGAATTTGGTACTGGTTCAGGTAGACCAGAACAAATTTTTCCTGCAGACTCTGATATTTTATCTAAGACTACCAAAGATGGTGGTAAGGATAGATTACAGAATGGTAATTACATTTTAACTGTACATCAAAACTTTGTAATTATACTTGGTAAAGATGGAAAAGCAGAAACTGCACTTATTTCTATGAGTGCATCTCAAGGCAAAGTTGCAAGAAAATGGCAGTCACTTCAAATGTCTCAGACTATGAAAGATGAACAAGGGTCATTTACACCTGCATCATTTGCATATTCTTACAAACTAAGTTCTGTATTAAACTCTGGTAAAGGTAATCAGTGGTATGGGTTTTCAGTAGAGTCTGAAGGACCAGTTGAAAACGCTGAGCTTTATCAAAGAGCTAAAGATTTCCATGATAGCATGGATAAACAAAACAGATAATTGCCACATTTGGGCGCTACGTTTGTGGCGCCCAATTTAATTCAACTCGAGGGAACATGTTAGAAAGATTAAAAGATATATTTAAAGGTTTAGAAAGTGCTCATGGTGTCACTAAAAAAACTGATGAGATTAGACACGATGGTAAAAACGAAGTTAGATCGAAAACTATTAGAGAACCGGTAACCGATGAGTTATGGGAGAAGCATTTAAAAGGTGAAGAACCTGGACTTGGTATTATACCAATCAACGAACAAAACAAATGTAAATGGGGTGCAATAGATATTGATACCTATCCATTTGATCATTTAAAATTAATTAAAAAGATTAGAGAAAATAAATTTCCTTTAATTGTATTTAGATCAAAGTCAGGGGGTGCACACGTTTATTGTTTTGTAAAACAATTTGTTGCTGCATCTTTGATGAGAAATAAATTACAATTAATGGCATCAGCATTAGGTTATGCTAAAGCAGAAATATTTCCTAAACAATCTAAAATTATGGCAGAAAGAGGTGATGTAGGTAGTTTCTTAAACATGCCTTATCATGGTGGAGATCGAACAGTTAAATATGCAATTGATGATAGTGGTAATTCTTTAACCATAGAAAAATTTATAAAAGCGTATGACTTAATTGCTTTAGAAGATATTCAATTAGAAAATTTATTAGTAAATAAAAAACAAGAAAAAGTTAAAGAAGATTTTCCAGATGGACCACCATGTTTAAATACAATAATTAAAAATGGTCCTATCATAGAAGGCAATGGAGATGTTGCAGCGTCTGGCCGTGATAATGGTTTATTTAATATTGGAGTCTATTTAAAAAAATCAGATCCAATTGGGTGGCAAGATAAAATTGAAGAATATAATGTAGAAAAATATATTAAACCACCATTAAAAGCCACAGATGTAATAAGAATCAAAGCTCAAGTCGAAAAGAAAGATTATGATTTTAGATGTAAAGATAAACCTATTTGTAATTTTTGTGATGAAAGACTTTGTTATACAAAACAATTTGGTAAAGGTGGTGATGTTAGAATGCCAGCAATCACAGCAATTAGAAAATATGAATCAGACCCACCAATATTTTTTGTAGATATTGATGAAGACACTATTGAAGTAGATGCACCAACATTACATGATCATGAAAAATTTAGTATTGAATGTATGACAGAATTAGGAACGCCTTTGATTCCTGTTGCTAAATTAGTATGGAGAAAACAATTAGCTTCTTTAATGAAAAATATGGCAACACTAGACGCTCCAGATGATACTAAAAAAGACATACAGTTAAAAGAATTACTAACAACTTTTATAAGTCGAGATGGAAAATCTATGGAAGATGTGTTGAAAAGAAAACCATATACACAAAATGGTGTTAGTTATTTTAAATTTAAAGATTTCTGGGCGTACGTTATTAAACAAAAAACATGGTCGGAAAAGAAATATCCTAAAAATAAAACTATAAGATTATTAGAACAATTGTTTAATGCTAAAACAGATGTTGTAAAGATTACAATAGGTAAGGATGAGAAAAGTGTAAAAGTTTGGACGGTAGAGAAAATAGAAGTTGAAAAGTATATACCTAGAAGAATAGAAAAACAACCGGCAGCGTTTGAATGAGAACGGTAATAGCAGGACCACCAGGTACAGGAAAGACACATACTTTGATACATAAACATTTACATAACGAATTAATTAATCACAAAACAAACTCTAAAAAAATTTGTTACATTACCTTTAGTAATGCAGCTGCGAATGAAGCAAGAGATAGAATACAAAAAGAATATCCAACATTTAATTTTGATTGGATTTGTACAATGCACTCAATGGGAACTAAGTTATTAGGTATTGATACCAATACTCAGTTACTAAAAGATAAAAACTGGAATGCATTTAAAAATAAATACGGTCATAATGATTTACACTTTGAAACTAAACAACATGAGAATGGTTTTAATGAATATAGAAATCAATACATGCAGGTTATTGAATATTCTAGATGTAAAAAAATTGAACTACAAGACGCTGCAGTAGAACTAGACTTAATAGATTATATTAGTGAACCTTTACTAGATCAAATTAATCAAGACATTATTGATTATAAAAAAGATTACACCATGTATGAATTTTCAGACATGATTTCCAAGTTTGTTGAGAAAAAACTATGTCCTTCCCTCGACGCCGTTTTTCTCGATGAAGCCCAGGATCTGAATCCCTTGCAGTGGGAAATGTTTTTTTACATCGAATCTTGTTGTAAAAGATCTTACATTGCAGGGGATGACGATCAGGCTATCTACGCGTTTCAAGGGGCTGACCCTAAAACATTTATTAACCTTGAAGGGATTCCCGATCATCAAACCGAATCACGAAGAGTGCCAAGAGCAGTACATAAAGTTGCATTATCTATTTTAGATAACATTGATCAAAGAAGAATTAAAACATGGGAACCTAGAAAAGCGGAAGGTAGAGTCTTTGAAAATTTAGAATTAGAAGATTTAGATTTTAATTCTGGACAATGGATGATTCTAACTAGAACGAATGAACAAATGAAAAATCTGGTGCCCACTTTTCAAGAAACTGGATACCGGTTTGAATGTAAATTCAATGATCTGTTGCCCAACGAAGCACTAAAAGCAATTAATGATTGGCGACGATTAAATAGAGGTGCGAGCATATCCGGTGAAGAAGCAAGAAACATTTATGAATATTTAAAATATGATCAAGGCGATGTAAAATACGGATTTTCTGGTGGCAAGTCTTTAGTAAATGTAGACTCGGTTGATATGGATGAGTTGAGACTAGAACATGGTTTGATTGCATCTGGAGGCTGGGACGCGTTACGATTTAAAGACTATCAATATGATTACATCAAGGAACTAGTGGCGAGCGGCGAGGATCTAGGTAAACCGGCAAGAATAAAATTATCTACTATACATGCAGTTAAAGGAGAAGAAGCAGAGAATGTAGTTTTGTTCACAGATCTAGAAAGAATTATTTACGAAGCAGCTCAGGTAAATAAGGACACTGAACATAGATTATTTTTTGTTGGTGTGACAAGAGCAAAAGAAAACTTATTTATAATGAATCAAGGTTATGAATATCAATACAACATAGGAGAAGAAATAATATGACAAATAAAGATATGTTTGATCAAGCATTTCCACAAGATAAGCAGATAGGCGGGAGTCACTACAAAGACTTTCATATTCAACCGTATGAATTTATTTCTAAGAACGACCTTTCTTTTTTTCAGGGAAACGTTATAAAGTATGTATGTCGTTACATGAATAAAAATGGCATACAAGATTTAGAAAAAATAATTCATTATTGTGAATTAGAAATTAAAAAAATGAAAGATATAGATGTCAAAAATAAGAAAAAATATAAAGATAAATAATTATAAATTTGTATTAGAAATATATCCTGCAAGAAATGGATGTAATGGAAAAGAAGGACCTTATTGGGAAATATTTCCACATAACTATAAAGCATCATTATATGCTTTTAGTAATAAAGATAACTTAAATAAAAAAATAGAAAAAGAATATTTGTGAACATAATTGCTGTTTATGATTTGTGTTTTTACACACTGTGTACTTATTATTTTTGGAGTAAATTAACATGATGTTTGAAGCACAAAAGGAATGGACTTGTCCAGAAACTTTCCCTGATTTAAGTCAGGCAAAATATATTGCAATTGACTTAGAAACTAAGGATCCTAATTTAAAATCAAGAGGTTCTGGTGCAGTTATTGGTGAAGGTGAGATAATAGGTTTTGCTTTAGCTGTTGATGGTTGGTCAGGTTATTATCCAATAGGACATAGAGAAGGTAATTTAGATAAAAGAATTGTTCTAGATTATATAAAAGAAGTTTGTGCAACTGATGCAGTTAAAATATTTCACAATGCAATGTATGACGTTTGTTGGTTAAGAGCATACAATATAAAAATAAATGGTTTCATTGTAGATACAATGGTTATGTCATCATTAATTGATGAGAATAGATTATCTTACACATTAAATAGTATTGGTTTTGAATATCTAAGAGAAGTTAAAGATGAAAAAGGATTGAAAGCTGCAGCAGAAGCTGCTGGTGTAGATGCTAAATCAGAAATGTATAAACTCCCTGCAATGGACGTTGGAGCTTATGCAGAAAAAGATGCAGAACTTACTTTAGAATTATTTAAAGTTTTATCTAGAGAGATACACAAACAAAATTTATCTGAGATATTTGACCTGGAGACACAACTCTTTCCTTGTTTGATTGATATGAAATTCAAAGGAGTAAGAGTAGATGTAGAAGCAGCACACCAATTAAAACAGTCAATGGTGCAAGAAGAACAAGAGTTATTATTAACAGTAAAAAAAGAAACAGGAATTGAACCACAGATATGGGCAGCGAGAAGTATTGCGAAAGTTTTTGACAAACTCGATTTACATTATGAAAGAACTTTGAAATCACAAGCACCATCCTTTACTAAAAATTTTTTATCTGAACATAAACATCCATTAGTACAAAAGATTGCGAAAGCAAGAGAAATAAATAAAGCACATACAACCTTTATAGATACAATATTAAAACATGAGCATAGAGGTAGAATTCATGCGGATATTAATCCAATAAGATCGGATCAAGGAGGTACAGTTACCGGAAGATTTAGTTACAGTAATCCTAATCTACAACAGATCCCTGCAAGAAATAAAGATTTAGGACCAAAGATAAGATCATTATTTATACCAGAACAAAATCATACTTGGGGATGTTTTGACTATTCACAACAAGAACCAAGATTAGTTGTACACTATGCAGCAACAACAGATCCAATTATGTATGATGATTCTGTTACACAAATTGTAGAAAAATTTAAAAGTGATTCAGTAGACTTTCACCAAACTGTTGCAGACATGGCAGGGATATCAAGAAGTAATGCTAAGACAATTAACCTTGGATTATTTTATGGTATGGGTAAAGCAAAACTACAAGCAGAATTAGGTTTATCCACTAAGGCAGAAGCAGAAAATTTATTTAATCAATATCATGAAAACGTTCCATTCGTTAGAGAGTTAATGAATAGAACTTCACAACATGCTCAACTATCTGGATCAATTGGAACATTACTTGGTAGAAGATGTAGATTTAATAAATGGGAACCAAATACTTTTGGTATGCATACACCTATGTCTTTAGAAGAAGCAGAAAGAACTTATGGTAGAGGAAGAATTAGAAGAGCTTTTACATACAAAGCTTTAAATAAATTAATTCAAGGTTCAGCGGCTGATATGACTAAGAAAGCAATGTTAGATTTATATAATGAAGGTATTATACCGCACATACAAATACACGATGAATTGGATATTTCTGTAGAGTCACCTGAGCAAGCCAAAAAGATAATTGAAATTATGGAAAATGCTGTTAAACTAGCGGTCCCAAATAAAGTTGATTATGAATATGGTAATACTTGGGGTGAAATACATGGATAAATATTATGGCATATTTAAACGCGAACATTCCTCCAATCTATTGCAAAATACGGAAGGAGTATCTTTATGATCTTAAAGAACATCACGGAGAGTTTGAAGACTGCGTTATCTTTGGTTTGGTCTCTATTTCAGGTCGCGCACTCTTATTTAACATCATGCTACCCAACGGTGCGTGCTTTTGGCGTTTGCCTATATCAGCGTTTTTTCAAAAAGAATTTTCCAGAGCCGATGTGCCGGATATGCAGGCGAACGAGTTACAGTTGTGGAACTGTTTTAGTTATTGGCCTAGCGTGCATTGCTTTGATTGGTTGGCTGGTATAGATGGTAAATATCTAGGAAAAGATAAAAAATTCTATCATGGACAATATTTATTTACTATTGACTGGGCTCATCCAGAGACTAATATACTCAATACAGAGCATTCTGAAATTCCTCAAGAACATAAGTGCGCACATATATTGGCTCTTACTAACGGGAATTATGCAGCTCAGCCTAATAATCGTATTCTGTGGCATGTTAATAGCTACACTACTGATAACAGTTGGCCTGACTATAAAGTGCAAAATACGGTCTGGGATGTTGAAACTTCGGACTGGGTTACAGAAGATTCTGATAAAATGTTCTATGAAATAGAACCAACGGAGGACAAATGAATTTAGAAAAAGATTTAAAAGAACTAAAAAAACAAAGACAGATGAAAGAATCTGCGATTGCTCAACTTAGAAAAAGAAGTAAAGATTCTATTGCTAGACCAAAAGCGGAGAAAAATATTACTTCTAAAGATCCTAGACTTCAAGGAATTTAAATGAAAAAATATTGTAGTATTTGTAACCACAGGTGTCATTGCGTTGGACAAGGTTATTATGTATCTGGTAACAAATGTGACGCATGTATTTGTGATAAATGTGATTGTGGTGGCGTGAAGCTAGGAGCTAGTGTCAAGAAAAATTTTTGGCAAAAAATAAAAGATTGGTTATTTTAATGTTAGACAAATTCTTGTATAAATTTTTTGAAGGTATAGATAATTTTTTTTCTAAACTAGAAACTATTGCAATAAACATAACTACATGGTTATGGCAACAAAGAGTAGAACTTTTAAGAAAAAAACGAGGGAGAAAAAAATGAAAAAATGTAAACAATGTGAGAAAGAATTTGAACCAAAAGACGAGTTGGATATATTCTGTAATCAAGATTGTAAAGAAGAGGCATTAGCAGAATTAGATTCAGATTCTGATGAGTGTCTATCATGTCAGTAAAAATTTCAGAAAACACAAATATTGGTCTTCCATTACGAAATTTAATTTCGTTGGTGGCAGCTGTAGCTGTTGGAGCATGGTTTGCATTTGGTGTGATTGAAAGATTAAATAGATTAGAGACTAAGAATCAATTATTTGAAAAAGATTTATTAGAAGCATCAGTTCAAAAACCAATTGACCAAGAACAATTTATGATCCTGGAATGGCAGGCAACTCAAATAGAAAAGATGCAAAAACAATTAGAAGACAATGTACACACAGGTGTAATGTTAAAAGCACATGAAAAAGAAATAGAGAAATTAAAAAAAGATATAGAGAAATTAAAGGATGCAACAAGAGATATAAAATTTGCAAATGGTAATGGGAGTCATTAGTGGTAAAATTAGTATTTGCATTATGTCTATTTATAAATGGAAGTTTAGTTGAACATAGAATTCAAGATAGTTTATCAACTTGTTTAAAGATGAAAAGAGAAGCAACAAGAAACATGGACATGAAAAACAAACAATTTATGTGTGGTGAAGTAGAAGCGGAGCTTTACAAAAATGTCGATGGAAGCTATAGTATAGATAAAATTATTAAAGCGAAATGAACCTTTCACGAAATTTTACTCTTCAAGAGTTAATTAAATCGGATACAGCTATTCGAATGAATATCAATAACAATCCTAGTTCAGGTCAAATAGAAAAACTAAAAGCACTTTGTGAAAATATTTTACAGCCCGTACGGGATCACTTCGGTAGAGTAAAAGTAACTAGCGGATTTCGTAGTGAACAATTATGTGTTAAGATTGGTAGCTCTATAAATTCACAGCACGCCAAGGCCGAGGCCGCAGACTTCGAAGTAATGGGCGTAGACAATGCTGAATTAGCTGATTGGATATATAAAAATTTAGATTTTGATCAATTAATATTGGAGTTCTATACTCCTGGTGAGCCTAATAGCGGATGGATACATTGCAGCTATACCCCTGATCAACCTAGAAAACAATTCTTACACGCGTATAAATCAGAAGGTAAAACAAAATATAAACCAGTAATAGGAAAGGCAGTAGATCTAGTATGACGAAACAATTTAAAATATTTCATAAAATAGATACCGTGCATGGTATTTGTGAAGAGTGCCAGGAAGATTCAATTTTAGTTGCAATTGTTTCAGATTTTTATAGATGTACTAACTGCGGCCATGATACAAAACAACACATCAATGGCAGAATTAGATATTTAAAATTAGATGAGTCTGATAAAAAATGGATTAAGGATAATTATATTAAGTAATGGCAAAAAAATTTAAAGATCATGTTGTAAGAGATAAACCTAAAAAAAGAGGTAGTCGTCAACATAAAAAATCATTAAACAAAAATGAGAAAAGACAAAAGCGTACCCGGCGTTATAAGGGCCAGGGTAAAGGGTGAAGTTCTTTTTAACCATATATATTTGTTCAGTAGTCACACAAAACTGTGCGGAAGTACCGGTTGAAAACCACATGTACGATCGATTCTATAAAACTCATGCAGAATGTGTAAAGAAAGGACTCGGTGAGTCTTATGCTGTTCTTTATGATGGTAAGATATTTAAGTTAGACACTGTAAATGCTTTAGAATTATATCCTAAATTTATGTGTGAAAAAGTAGAAGATATTAAGAAAGACGCTTGACATATTATTTTATTATCCTATATTCATAGTTTAACGAATGAAAGGAAATAAAATGGTTATAGATAAACGATCTAGTAAATGTGTTTACATTACTATTGGTAAATGGGTATATTATATTGATGACTCTACCGGAGAACAAATAATACAAAAATGGAAGAAAGGTAAAAATGACTGATTATACTAAATACAAAAACATAACTGTTGATGACAGCACTTATGTAACTGTGACTAAGCTTCAGGATCATTTGGTCCCCGATATGAAAATATCTAGAAGCGAAGTAATAAGACAATTAGTAAAAGAGAAAGCGAGAAAACTAAATGGTAAACTTAAACCTAGCCGATAAAAGCGAGAAAGTATTAACAGAGATAACAAGCAACCCGACCGAGAAACTTTGGAGAAGTGTCTTGAGACAAGCTTTTGAAGACGCGTTTCTAGGAGCTAAATTACATTTATGTAATTACGAGCGGCAAGATGCGAGGGACTTTGTTAGCAAACGATCAACAAATTTTGATTATGTTTGTGAAATGGCCGGACTAAGTCCAGATTATGTTTGGGATAAAGTACAACAATTTAGAAAGGAGAAATATGTTTGGAAAAATGATCTGCAACGAGTGCAATGGTAATGGATTTGTCAAAGTTCCTTATGAAGAAGCAAAAGAGGAACAGTGGGCAAATTGTGAAAAATGTAACAGTCAAGGTGAGATTGAAATAGCTCCAGAAGATTTGGATTTAGACAAGACGCCAGAAAGGACACAATGATGGACGAACAAAGAAGTACATCAATAGAAACACAAAGACTAACTTTAGAATCTACTTTAGTTAAAGAACTAAATGGAATTATAAAAAAACAAAATGATGAGATTGATATGTTGATCAAACAAAAACAATATCTTCAATCTAAACTAAGGGAGAAGACTGATGATAAAAAGAGCGATAGTTGATGCACTAGAGGCTAGATATAATGCTCAAATCGCTGAAGCGGAAGCAACCATAAAAATTTATATGGAAAATTCTGTTGGCATCGGTGAGCATCCACAACACATTGATGAAGTAGATAAGTTAATACAAAAGATAGCTGAAGCGGAAGAAAATTTAGGTGTTTTAGAGAGCTATAAATTGTAATGGCTGATAACAGAGTTACTTTAGATTTATTTGAAGGAGAGGAACTTTCTTTAAATGCAAATGGAGTAACGATTCATCATAGTGTAGACATTAGTAAAATCTATCCAGGGATATTTGAAGAGAACGAATATATAATTCATTCATCAGGTGGCTATCATTTTTTTAAAGATGTTCATGTTCAAAGAAATAATATTCCAAAATGGTTTCAAGAGCCGGTATTTCCCTGGATACAAAGTGTCCATAGAAAAAATTATGTGCCGGTTCCAAGAGTTCCTTTGAACAGAGGCTTTTACCCCTACACTTCATTTAGTCAAAAAAGTAATAAAAAATTTAAAATGCATACAATGGTTGCGGAAGCTTTTATAGATAACCCAGAAAATAAAAGAATCGTACACCACAAAAACAATATGAAATTTGATTACCGAATCAGTAATTTAGAATGGAGGACGGATCAAGAAAACTCAGAAGGCCCTGGTAAAGAAAAATTAGTATCTCCAGTTGATACTTGGGATGCAGTGATGACAGAATTTACGCAATCTAGAAAACAATATGAGATGGAATAATGCCAAAATGTTTTAGTTGTCAAACAGAGTTAATCTGGCAGAACGATTATGATGGAGAGGATGTTGCACCGGATACCAATTATTTAATTGTATCGATGTATGAGTGTCCTAAATGTAACGCCTGGTATGAAGTGTATCACGGTAAACGAGAAGAGGATATGGGAATATGGAATTAAAATGGAATAAACAGTTTGAATACCCAAAGTCAGTTAGAGAATTAATTAACGAAAAACGTCATTATGCAATCGGTGATGAAAAATTACCATCTGTTACAACGATATTGTCAGCGACACAAAATGCCGAGAAACAAGAGTCTTTAAAAAGGTGGATTGCTAAAGTTGGCGAGAATGAGGCAGAACGTGTCAAAAATACGGCAGGTGCAAGAGGTACTAAAATGCATAGTATTTTAGAGGGTTATATCGAGGGAGAAAACGTCTTAGATCTTACTGAGACGGGCGGAGAGGCTCATAGAATGGCTAATACGATCATTGACCAGGGTTTTAAGGATTTGGATGAAATATGGGGGTCTGAGGCGACTTTGGCGTATCCGGGATTGTATGCAGGAGCAACGGATCTAGTTGGGATTTATCAGGGGCGCGATAGTATAATAGACTTTAAACAATCGAACAAGCCGAAAAAGGTAGAATGGATTGAGGATTACAAGCTTCAAGGTGCAGCTTATGCGACTGCGCATGATTATATGTTTAAAACTAATATTGAGCAGATAGTTATCTTGATGTGTACACCGGATTGTTTCTTTCAACGGTTTATAATCAATGGAAAGGAATTCCGGGAATATAAATGGAAATGGTTAGAAAGGGTAAATAAATATTATGAACAGAAATAGTCAAATTACACAACTTACACGGGAATGTGATGACCTGGCAGCCCGTTTCTGGCGGCTAGAGGCGAGCGGCAGGGGGCAAGGTTATTTAGAATGGTTACAAAAAGTGAAGCAAGTGTCTGAAATCATTGAACAAAATCGACCTAAGACCTTCTACTTTTTTGGAAATGAGCTAGAATCCGCTAATAGCAATGCTTCTAGACGATCGGCTCGAAAAAAAGTAGAGAAAAGTAGAGAAAAGTAGAACCGTAAGTCCTTGATATATAAGGATAAATTATTGTTTTCTACTTTTCTACTTTTATTTTGCCGAATTTGAAAATAATTATATTTAAAATATATTTTAGGTCCTATTAAGTGAAGTTAAAAGTGATACAAAAGGAACATGGTAAAAAAGAAATCAAAGTTTAGATCTATTCTAATTAATAAGAAAAGATATTATTTCTGCAAAATTACTTGGTTAGATATACTAGGTGACAGCGGGCATGCTGATACAAATGAGTTTAATGAGATGAAACCGGCTGAGATGATTACTCATGCGTATGTTTTTTATAACGATTCTAAAGTAGTAAAAACGTTTGCTAGTTATGATCTTCACTTTGAGTCTTTTAGTGATCGAAATGTATTTCCTAAAGGTTGTATAAAAAAGATTGAAAAGATAACTTTATGATTCTTGAACTTCTGGGTTCTCTGGTATTTGTTTTATTTTTTCTTTTAGTTCTTCAACTTCGACACCTTCTAGAATGGGTGAGTATTCTTCCATTATTTGTTTCATACGGACTTCTAACTCTTCTGCTGATAAGTCTTCTAATTTTCCTGTACGTATTATTTTTTGCTCAACATACAAACCTGCAGCTTTACCTCTAGCAACTTCTGCATTTATAGCTGCTGACCAAGCACCTTTTTTTCTAGATTCTTCTCGAAGTTTAGCTAATTCTGATATGTGTCTTTCATAAGTGACTTCATATTTTTTCTGATATTCTTCTCTCAATTGACCAATGTATTGGACCACAAGAGGATGTTTTTTTGGATTCGTTAATTCTGCAGCTGTTGATGTAGCTCTGTCTTTAGCATAACCGGCATCGATAGCGCATTCATATTTGTTCTTACGACCTTCGTTGGTTACAAGTTCATGTGCAAACTTACGTTGCATCTCTGTTAATTCTTTGTGTCTACCCATTATTCTTCTAATTCTTTTTGTTCTTCCTTAAACCCTTCCATTAGTTCTTCATGCAAGGTCTTTTCTTTTTTAAAAATTCTATCAAATTCTTTTTTGTATTTATCGTTTGTTGGTCTAGATCTACCATCCCACTGTCTACCTTTTTCTTTGGTCATGTGTTGACTAATAGCGTAGTTTTAAGTATAAGTCAATTGTTGACAGTTAACTGGTTCTTGTCAACTATAAACATTAGGGTGGGGAAGCGAGAGTGGAACCACCCCTTTGAAATTATGATAAGCGGAAAGTTATTTAGACAGATATTAGATAAGTTCTTAGTTTCACCTGTAGTACAAAATGCGAGAGTGCAAGTGTGTTTACCTGATGGATCTTTTTATGACATCAAAGAAGTAAAACTTCTTGAAAATAAATTAATTGGTGTTAGAGAAAGTCATAGACTGGTAATCACAATTGAACCGGAAACATACAGGATGGGCAAAGTTTTGAAGAAGGTCTAGCAACGTTGAAACCTGAAACAAAATTTTGGCATGATATTAGAAAAAATTTTAAAAATATTACATTCACACGGCTTGAAAACCTTAGCGCTTTTGGTACTCCCGATCTATTGGGGTATAATAATAATTGCCACTTTTTCACTGTTGAATTAAAAGTTGTAAAGGGTAGGAAAGTTCGATTTTCACCCCACCAAATTAGCTTCCATATCAGGCATCCACTGAATACATTTATCTTAGTTAAGAAGCTCGCTCCTAGAGACAAAAAACTTGATGAGATCTTTCTTTACAAAGGTTCAGATATTTTAGAGCTCGCCGCTTGCGGCTTGTCGCTTGACGCTTGCTGCTCGGGGCTTGAAGCTTGCGGCTTGCTGCTTGATTCTTTAGACGCTTGAAGCTTGAGGCTTGCAGCTTGCTCCTTCTTCGCGCGCTTCCGCAGCTCTTCATAATACTTAGGATGTTTGAAGACGTGACTCACGGTTAATGTTTACCGTAAGCCACATTTTTAACAGAAGGGTCCCAGCATGCCCGGCATTCTTTGCATTCGTTGTTTTGATCAGGCGCGGGACAAGTCCTGCCAGCTCCGGATACTACCGTTGAAGTGTTAGGCCAGCTAGCTGCTGCCTCCTGGTCCACCATCGGCATGCTAAATCTTAAAGTTAGATTGTCAGGTTTTTGATTTAAATAGTCTTTGGTCCAAGCTTCTCGCGTTGGTAACCAGTGACTGGTCTCAGGTGTGAGTCTTGCAACTTCAAAGATCTTTAATAGGTGAGCTTCGTCCTGGACGTCTCCTGAGTCGTGCCATCTAAACCATTTTGATTTTTTAGAATTGATCAGAGCTGCCATGGCGTTGACCCATTGCGGGTGATTAATTGATTTCAATCGTCTGTATTGAGCGGCCTGAACAATTGGAAATACATAACAGCCTTTTTCTGCATAGCAACCTTCACAGGTTGAACCTTTAACATTTTTTAAAATTCCGCCAGTCTTGCATTCGGCTGCTGGTATACCATACGCCCATCCGGGCATCTTAGAGGGTTTTGCTAGTCCTCCAACTAGTTTTAATGCTTCACTTGTTTTCATTTTTATACCTTTCTGTTGAATCTGTTTTTAACACGTGTCCCTGGTTTGTGCAAGTTTTTTTGAATCAAAGCTTGCGGCTTGCCGCTTGAAGCTTGCCGCTTGCTGCTTAACTCTTTAAAAAATTTGTTACAGCTCTTCAGGTAACTGGCCGGCAGCTGGTCGTGCTCACGTAAAAAATAGTGTGTCAGGTCGTTGTGTTTAATCTTCATCATCTTCACCTTCCTGAATCAATTGTCCGTTGTCATAACCTTGTTTAATGCATTCAGCTATATGTTCTAGATCCGCATCATTAGGTTTATATTCTGGATAGCCTTCTATTTTAAGAGACCACCAACTCGTTTTTGTTTCCATATCTTTCTCCTTCTGTTGTTTAGATCCAGCATCCAGCGAAGACTGCCGCACAGTGCGGGGTGTGACGCTGGACCTGGTCCATCATGTTTGAGTTTAACGACGCCGGGTACATGAAAACGGGCGCATTCACCTTATATAGGAAGATCCTATATATGTCAAATCTTTTTTTACAGCTTGCGGCTTGAAGCTTGGCGCTCGCTGCTGGAAGCTTGTTCATATAACCAGCAACGCTCACTGATCAGGTGACTCAGCGCTGCTGGTCCAAGTATCGACGCTACCCTTTCAGGTCACTGCTTAGGTCCAGGGAAATGCTCATAGGCAAGATATGTACCCCTAACTTGGTATCATTAGCAGGACCCATCCAACTGCCCGGGTTTACCTTCAGTTTGGGTCCAGCAAATAATGATCAGTCACTATGCTACGCGGGGTCGGTCGCTTTAATTTTCAACCGTCTGAGAAGAGGCCACCTCCTAAGCGTCTACCCGTGTTCTAGTGTTTATACTCACAGTCTACAATGACTGATCCCAGATCCAAGTCGCGCAACACAACATTCTCAGATACAGTTTCTGCTTACCGTTGTGCCTGTATCCACTTGGATCAGGGATCACCCAATCAACTTGGGGGGATTGTTATGATAACCCCCCAAATCTAATTATTTATCTGAACATAAATAAATAAATAATATAAATCCTATATAATCCTATTGACAAAGAATGTCAATAGTGTAAATTAAAAAAATAAAAATAATTAACAGAAAGGTCAAAATGACAAAAATAAGAATGAATACTGAACTACGAAACAAGTTGTTCAATAAAATAAAAAATGTCTTTGAAAACGAGGACACTCAAGAACGAGAGGCATTTCTTCAAGCAAGAGAAGATGTTGATAGACAATACGAACATGCACATAGACTTGCAGTTGATGTTGTTGAAAGAGCATATCCACCAGAAGATGTTGCAACTTTAAGACACTTTAAAAAGAAGTATGGCAACCCTTGTGATGTTGTTGCAAAAGATAAATGTTTTTACTTTGCACACAATGAAGATTTAGATGATGAGGGCGAAACAAAAGAAACTAAATCACATTTTGATTTTGGTTTGTTCGGTAATCTAAATGGTAGTGAGTATAGTGGCGACGAGGGTAAAGAGTTTGCAGTTGCATATTTTAGAGAAGATTTAAAAGCAATGGATTGCAACCCAGATATCTTTGCACAACAATCAGAAAACAAAGACAACCCACATAAAACAAAACATGTGGACGCGTGTATGAAAGCACTTGGATATAATGGTAGTTATCATTCTTCTAGTAATGATACAGGCATGACTAAAACTTTTAATGACCAATACTATCTTGATGTCATTGGAACATCTTATTGCAGATCAAGAGCAATCGCATGTACCAAAGATGAGTACGAACAATTTGAGGCATGGCGAATTGCAAAAGGTAATCTAGTATCTAAACATAAAACATGGATTGATAGTATTACCAAACAATGCGACCAATTAAAAATTGGATTGAAAGCATACAGATATTTAAGTGA
>Ga0181555_1000692_pt1 | contig 32381 bp, 32 predicted proteins | sample 011ome_15_FD_145601 | JGI IMG/M metagenome (GOLD analysis project Ga0181555, IMG submission 145601) | Coastal salt marsh microbial communities from the Groves Creek Marsh, Skidaway Island, Georgia - 011504AT metaG (spades assembly) | ecosystem: Environmental > Aquatic > Marine > Intertidal zone...
ACTAGACAAGCTAAAATCCAACCTACAAGAGGTTAAATCAAGGGGTTCAGAGATGATTGTATTTGAGGATGAGGCTGCCGAGGTTCAACCCATAAAAGGCATGACTATTATTCCCACTACGACTGACCTAGGCAGGATTACTGCGCCGATTATATTTACTATTCCTTTGCAACTTTTAAGCTATCATGTGGCACTGATCAAAGGTACAGATGTTGATCAACCTCGCAATTTGGCAAAGTCTGTCACTGTGGAATAATTTAATTGACAAGCCCGATCAACCGATCCAGCTTATCATCATAAGCTAGGATATTCTCATGATAATTAATCACTTGGGAGATGTATTCAAGCTCAACATCACGCCTATCTTGATAAGCATCTAATAGATTGTTAATCGTGGTTAATTGCAAATTATAATTTTCATGCTGGATTTGCGCTTCTTTTTTAGCGTCAGCAACAATCCTCGCATAACCTGATAAAGTTTTTTCAATAAGTACTAGTTTTGTATTAAGTGCCAAAATATCTGACTTTGCATCTTTTAAGGCGTTGTTAGTATCAATTTGCAATTTTCTCAAATTCATCTGTTAATTATCAATAATTAAATTTAACTCGATCAGATGAAATGTACTTGTATATTATTGTATAAATTAACATAAAGACAAATGCCCAAATAATCAGCATGGTTTGATTGTCAAACCAAATAATTGCAGGAACAATGCCAATCAATGACAATAACCACATAAAGGGTGACACCATACTATTGCAAATAACTTTATTGTGTTTGAATCGATCACACGAGATTAGTTTTTTATAAACCAAAGAATGTAAATGATTAGCATCTGGTTGACTAGCGTCAGTCTTATGAATAATCTTCCTTCGATAAATACTATAAAGTAATTCATACATAGGATAAATAAAGATCAATAGCACAAACCAGTTAGATAACTCTTTATGTCGATCCGCCAACATCAAACCCATAATTGCAATAATAAAACCTATAAAATACGCTCCCCCATCACCCATAAATATCTTGCCAAATGGAAAATTAAAGACAAAAAACCCAAATATACTAGCAGCAGAAATCAAGCTTAATTGCAACATCATCTCATCTCCTAAGGTGTTTGCAACATATGCTATCGCAAGAAATGCAAAAATAGAATACCCACCTAAAAGACCATTAAAGCCATCAATGATATTCAACGAATTTACCGCTCCACCCACAACTAGTAAAGTAAACAAAAGGCTGGTAATAAAATAATTAGATAGCACATAATCAACTGACTCAAAACCCAGAGAATCAATCCCTAAGTTGAGCCAAAAAAATGCAATCACAATCGAAGAAAATGCAGAAATTAGCCTAGCTAAAGGTGACACCCTGGCACTTAAATCTTCATAAAGACCGACAATAAAAACAGGTAATGATGATAGCCATATCTTAAAAATCAGCCCAGATTGATCGTCCATTAGAAATACAGCAACAGACCAAGCAATAAAAATAGGTAGGCCGCCTATTCTGGAGACAGGCACATGATGGAATTTCTGCACACCCTGAAGATCGGTCTCATTAACAAACCATTGTTTACTCTTAGTCAATTTCACAATTGTCAAGATCATTACCAATGATGATATAAAAACTGCAAGTAATAAATTTTCCATTAATTCTTAATTATTTTTTTAATAAATTGCCTATGTTGCAAATCAACAATTGCAACCAACACCCTTTCATTATCAATTAAATAGAACAAGCGATCATTGCCAATTCGATATCGATAATAACCCTCTAAATTACCTTTTTATTTTTAATGATAATGCCAAAAAACGGGCACCCTCACATTGGCTAATCATTAAACAGAACTAATAATTAGTAAAAATCTTTTCGGTTAAAACATTAGATATTCTTTAGCTAAAGGTAGCATCAAATGACAAAAAATCAATTTAACGCCTTACCAGTTGCATTATTTTTGACACATTTTTATAAAATAATGCAAAAAAAGGATTATTTATTTTGTTCTTCCTCATTGCGCGTAAATCTTCTATAGATTTATCAAGTATGTTCTTTATACTACTATTACTTTCCCCTCCTACCCTCATCCTATAAATCACTTGAGGAAGGTACTTAACAACTATGTTGTCTTTCAAAATTCTCAACATAAAATCATAATCTCCGGCAATTTTGAAGCTTGTGTCAAAAGCACCGTATTTTTGATACACTTCACGACGTAAAAACAACGTCGGATGAGGTGGCATCCAGCCTCTGCTTAAAAGAATGGGTGAAAAATCACAACTTTTCCAATATCTAAAAACCTTGTTCATATCTACTTTATCCGTATAAACTAGATCGCCATACACGCCCTGGGTGTCATCATCGAACAAATCTACAACATCAGAAATTACAGTCTCATTTGCATATATATCATCGGAATGTAAAAAAGCTATCACATCCCCAGTTGCCAATGAGATACCCTTATTTAACCCATCATAAATTCCTTTATCAGGCTCAGAAACAAAAGTATCAACCCCATCGCCAAACCTTTTAATAATGCCTATGGTGCCATCTGTTGATGCAGCATCAACAACAATACACTCAATATCATCATAATTCTGTAAAACAATAGAATTAATGGCATCAAATATAGTGTCTTCATTATTAAAAACACTCACAATGATAGATATTCGCATCAACTACCTTTCAACCACAATATTACCCATAACCACCATATCCATTTTTGTTCTAGCAAAACAAGCATACGCCTCGGCGGGAGTATTTACAATGGGTTCATTTTCATTAAACGAGGTATTAAGTAGAATAGGAACGCCAGACTTCTTATAAAAATTATGTATTAAGTTATAATATTTTGGATCAATGTTTTTATCAACTGTTTGCAGTCTTCCGCTACCATCGACATGTGTTACTGCCGAAAGAAGCTCCCTTTTACCTTCCTTAATTTGGAAAACCTTTTCCATAAAAGGCACTTCATCAACTTTTTCAAAATACTCCACTACATGCTCCTTTAATATAGATGGAGCAAATGGTCTAAACGCCTCTCTTCTTTTGATTTTTAAGTTCAAGATCTCTTTAGCATCATCTCTTGTTGGGTCTGCAATTATACTTCTGTGGCCTAACGCTCTTGGTCCAAATTCAGCCCTACCTTGAAACCAACCAACAACACCAGCACTAATCAAGCAATCACTCACTTTATCATTTAACTCCTCATCACTATACCTTTTGTACTCTATATTTTCTGATTTCAGAAACTCTTCAATTTTCTCATCAGAAAACTGACTACCAAGATAACTATGTCGCATAGGCTCGATTCTATCATTACCTTGGATATGGTTATACAGCCATAATGCACTTCCTATTGCGGTACCAGCATCATGACCAGCTGGAGGTATATACATTTTTTCAAATGAGGTGTTATCAAGAATTTTTCCATTGGCAACTGAATTTTGAGCTACACCGCCTGCGATACATATATTCTTTAATCCTGTTCTTCTTTGGAGGTGATTCAATATATGAAATATTAATTCTTCTGTAACCTTTTGAATAGAAGAAGCCATGTCTTTATGAAATTGAGTTATTTCTTCATCTTTTAATCTTGCCTTCCCAAATATTTCAACCATATAATCAGAAAAAATATTCTCAATAAATGGATCGCCATTCTCCCAGCTCATTGATACGCCTTCTTTTGGATGTTTAAAATACTTTTTATTTATTTCAAAAAGTCCGTTTTTTTTGAAAATTAATACATCTTTTACTTTGTCAACTAAAGTGGGTTTTCCATAGGGACTTAAACCCATGACCTTATACTCATCTCCATAATGCCTAAAACCAAGAAACTGAGTAAATGCAGTATAAAAAACACCCACAGAGTGTGGATAAATGACATTATCAAGTACCTCTATCTCAGTGCCACACCCAGCGCCAATCATCGTAGAGGTGAAATCCCCAAACCCATCAATTGACAAAATCGCAGACTCTTTAAACGGACTGGCAAAAAAAGCACTCGCCATATGACTTCTATGATGCTCGATATTATGTATTTCAGCCTTAATATCTTCTTCAACAATACCAAAAACACCTGCCAACTCTCGCTTAATAGAGCTAACCTTTCTAGTGTTCTTCAATCTACCCTTAAGTGTCTTAAGCCCCACAAGATTCTTGAGGCTGTGCGTAATCTTTTTATAAACATTCGCCGAAGGATCCCTTGAAATCGTCACATAATCAACATCCTGTATCCTTATCCCGCACTCATCAAGGCAAAACTTAATCGCCTCACTTGGAAACCCGGCCCAATGCTTCACTCTTCTCAGTCTTTCTTCTTCAATCGCAGCAACCAACTCTCCGTCTCGAAAGATACAAGCAGCACTGTCACCATGGTAAGCATTTAATCCTAGAATTATTACCATAATATTTACCCTCTATACTAAATTAATTATATGTTTTACTTAACAAAATCACTAACAATTTTTCCATGCTTCATTGGCTCAATAAAGCCTTCTATTGAAATTTGTTGATTAATCTTGCACTTTTTTTCAGGGATTTTTCCTGTGATTTCTTTATAAATATTAACAGCAAGACTAAATCCCAAAGAAAACTTTCCAGGCAAAATTTCATATAAACCATCATTCAGATCATTAATGTTATATTGATAATTTCTCTCTCCAGATTTTGGAATAGATTCTGTTTTATGACTAAAATACACCTCATGCTTTGATCCACTTAACTTAGGGAAAACTTTTTTAGCCATTTCCATTAAACTCTTTTCTGCCTGTCTAATCTCATTCTGATTATTTGGATCTGCAAAAAATCCACCACCAATAACTGAGTACTTTTTACCATCTATTTCATGAAAAATATGATTTACAGATTTTTCTACAAAAGGGGTTAATCTAACAAAATTTGTACGTGAGACAGATGGGTAAGCAACGATTAAAGGAGAGATTAAGATTTTAGACCTCTCTTCATCTTTCAACAAATCATTTGTATGATGTCCACTGGCAATAATTACTCTTTTACCTGTATATGTCTCATCTCCCACAACAACACGGCCTTCTTTCCTTTTAACACTATCAACTTTGCTATTAGTCTTAAGAATGCCACCATTACTCAAAAAGCTCTTTAGTAAATCTGATACAATATTTGTAGATATCATTGGACGATCAAACCCTACTATACGAAAATGTGTGTCTTTATCCAAGTTAGCATCTAATTTCTCTGGTTTACTAATGATATCTCTTGAGTAATCTGCCCAGCCAGCTTTTGGTATCCAAGATGATGCAGGCATGACCCCCCACTTAAATTTATAAAAACGCTGATGGCGACTAACAAATTGTTTGATTGCCAACTCCCATATAGAGACAAAAAAAAGCTTTTTAAGGTATTTCAAAAAACCGTCAAACTTGTTAAGAGAGAAGTCAGAATTATTCCTTGCACTAACAATGTATTCAATAGACTCATTTCTAAACCATTGACCTTTAGAATCCAAAAAATCTAATTTATTTTTTGAATTAATCTTAATATTCATACCTGGGAGGTCACTATAAAATTCAAGCAAGTCATCAACCCCCCCAACTAATGTCTTTAAAAATTGATTATTTGGAAATATAGAATAAAGACTACCAAAGTGAAACCAGCCATGATGCATGCCACTCGCCTCTTGACAAATCTTTTCGTTTTTTTCAATGAGTAATACTTTTTGCCCAGATCTGGAGAAGATTTCAGCAGTTGCAAGACCTGCAACGCCTGCTCCAATCACAATTAAATCATAGTACTTGTCTTTCACTTTAGGTATTTTTTTAACGCATCTATGATTAAGTCTACATCCTCTGCCGTAGTCCCTGATGTTATAGGCGGGCAAATATGTTTTGGGCACAAGTCAACAGAAGTTTTTAAATCCTCTAAATCGAAATCTAAATCCTTAAACACTGGATGCTCATGAATAGGTGATTCATACACACCCCCACCTAAAATAATACCGTCATTAACAAAATTTTCTTTTATTTTATTCAAAGGCTCATTATTATTGTATCGAACAATAAATTTATATTGGCTGGCACTATCCATATGACTCGTATCACAATATTTCAAGCCCATATCATCTAATACTGGCATTAACTTATCAACAGCACTCTGTCTTGTTGATATCATTCTATCTAGCTTTTCAAGTTGAACAATACCAATATACGCAGCAATTTCGGAAAGTCTCCAGCTATTTCCCAAGTCATAATGCATGCCGCCAAAATTACCATCCCTCTTCCCTTGGTTTCTAAAAGACTTGATCAAACTAGCATCTTCTTTACTGTTAGTTGTCACCATTCCACCCTCCATAGTAGTCATTACCTTTGTAGGAAAGAATGAAAATGCACCACCATCAGCAAAATTTCCGGCCTTTATACCCTTAAATTGACTTCCATGAGCATGCGCCGCATCCTCTATTAAAAATATTTTATTCTCTTTGCAGTATTCAACAACTTTATCAAAATCAGGGGATATAATTCCTCCAATATGCACCCACATTACACCTGATAAATCTGGGTTTTTTTTATGTGTATATTTCAATATTTTAAGATCTGGCACAAAATATTCATTAGTCATATCCATTAATACTGGTGTTGCATTTACTCTCATTATCGCCGCTACGCTTGCAAAATTCGTATTATTAGGCACGGCCACCTTTAACCCTTCTGCATTTTTAAGCCTTAAGAGAACTTCCAATGCTGAAGTACCGCTATTCATACTTACCGCATACTTACTGCCAATATATTTGGCAAATTTTCCTTCAAATTCTTCTGTATATTTCCCAAGTATTAACTGGCCACTTGTTAAAATTTCACCTAATTTTTCTTGAATATCTTCAATTTCACTCTTTTCCAGATCTAAATAAAATGGCTTAACCATAACTCTTCTCCTTACTTTAATTAAATCTCATCGAAATCTTTTTTAGTTTCTTGCCAATTTGATTTCTCCTCAAATACTCTTGCATCGATATACACTCTATACCAGAATGCCTGTAGTATGTGGAAAACAAAACCTTCTTTTCCATCCAAAAAACCTAAGCAAACAATATATCTATAAGTAAAGTATAAAAAAGGCCTAACAAAAAGTGGAGTTTTTTCATAAATCTTTAATTTAAACCACCTTGTTCTTTCGACTTTTGTCCCAAAAAACTTAACCTTTACAGCTTTATCGTCTATTTTGTGCCTTAAAAAAATCTCTCTTACTTCACCTTCTGCAGTAGACAAATGCTTTCTAGTAAAATAATCTAAATTATTCAGGCGATTATCCTCAAGAAAATCATTTTTCATATTTCCAATCTGTCCATCAACTATTAAATGCTCCTCTGTTTTTTCTTCGTACCTTCCGTAGCCTTTTTTAAATATTCTAGCAATAAAATGTGGATACATTCGTCCATGCTTTAACCATTTATTCATCCAGTACATTCTTCTATTAAGGCTGTACCCGTAAACACCTTCTTCTCTTCCAACTCTCTCAATTATTTCTTTCTTTAATTTTCTTGGAACAATTTCATCTGCATCTAACCGAAAAACCCAGTTATGTCTAATATCAACATTATCTAACGCCCAATTAAACTGTATCGCCTGATTGATAAATTTATTTTGAAAGACTCTACAACCATACGCCTTACAAATATCTATTGTTTTATCAGTGCTTTGAGAATCAATAATGATAATATCATTAGTGAGATCTTTTATCGACTCAAGACACCTACCTATGTTTTTATCTTCATTATATGTCAAAATAATTATACTAATGCTCATGATTTTAACCCTACTATGAATTAATTTTTCTTGATTTACATACCATAGACTTCCACAATAAAGGCCCCCTGCCAGCATTCTGAAATACAGGGGAGCTATAATTACATTCACATAACATCTGTGCAATAGTCTTTTCTGAAAAAAATTTAATATGACCCCCCTACCCAATCAACTGTATGGTGCTTATCCCATGCATTAAAAACACTTAGTGCCAAGTTTTTTATATATCCATGATATGGGGTGGTCAATATAATAACCCCGTCATCGTTTAAATATTTTCTCATATTTAATAAAAATTCCTTTGGATTGTATAAATGCTCAATAACCTCTGATGAAACAATAACATCGAAACCGTCACCAGAAATACTAGTTAAATCGTCATAAACCGAATAGTTATACCATTCAACATCAGGATAGCTCTGTTTTGCAATTTTTATTCCGTCTTTTGACTGATCAATACCTGTAACAGTATGACCTAATGCATGAAGTTTGTTGGCTATATAGCCATTACCACATCCTGCATCTAGAATGCTCAATGTTCCGGTTGGAAGTAAATCGATTATTGCCGGAATGGTGTAGTCATGGTCGTCCAATTTTTTGGCAGAAATCCATCCATATTCTTTTGTTTTATTACTCATATCATCTCTTTTTATTTTAATTGCTTTTCTATATTTAATTGATCACTATATGTCAATATAATTACTGATAATTTCATAGTTTTCCTCTTGAGGTTGTTATACATAGAGCAGTTTACTTTAACTCTTGTTAATATCTCTACTATGATAAATTTTTATCATAATTAAATATAATATAGAGGCAATATATATAAGAATTTGAATTAATGGGATCCACTCAATTTTCATCTGAGAATCACTTATGTACGAAAGTAGCACAATAGAAAGGAAAAATATTGATATATAAAAAATCTGAACGGCAAAAATAGGCTTTGTGCCAATTGTCAATAAAATATATTCCACAATAACATGGTAAAGAACCGAAGCAAATGCAAAAACTACAATGTATTTTGATAAATAATCATAATTGATGTATTTTTCACTAAAAAATAATTTAATTATAAACTCAGAGTGAAAAAATATAATAATGGTTGCAGTGACAAATATAAATAAATTCATTAAGAATTTACGGCCCTTAATAATATGAAAGACACCTTTAGAGCTTTCCAAACTCTTAACTGCAGCCGTATTGGTCACAATTACATACTGTGCAAATGGCGCTATGAGGCTATAAAATATTAACAATACAGTGTAGACTCCAAATTGTGATACTGTAAAAAAGTACACAATAATCAGCTTATCTCCAGAGGTGATTAATCCTTTTGCAAAGTGATATATATAATTATGAAAATTTTCTTTTATGTCGCAAATTGCATTTGATAATTTAGGTGTATTATGCAAAAACTTGTGTATGTCTGGATTGGCAATTTCAACAATAGAAAAACCATTAAGAATTAAAAAAAACAACTGACTCAAAACCAACACCATAACAGCGACCTGAGTATTCGGAAAATACCACAAAACAATTAGCATTAAACACAAGTTTGACAATTGATAATATATTTGATTTTTCCAATACAATCTTAAATGCCCATGCCTATACATAGCATTCTGAATTAACTCATTTAAGTAGTACACAATATAATAGGGGATAACAATGAAAATAATATTTTTTTTATCTAAAATCAAGAAGGCAACAATAACAATAACAATAACAATAACACTTGAAAATTTTAGATAATTAGTATATTTAAACAAATACTGATCCAATCTATAGTTATTGTATTGTAGTGTGGCAGGATGAAGTAATGAGACAGAGGTGTAAAACCATGAAAAAATTAGGACAAATGTAGCCAGTTCTCCTCTATCTTCAATGCTTAATAAGCGCGCAAGAACAATACTTGTTAATCCTGTTATAAAAGTAACTATGTATTGTGGCATTTTCTTTAATCGCCAAATCTAAGGCTATACAAAAACTTTAGATACCAATATATTTTCTACAACCTGTGTAGAAAGTTTTTCTTTATAAAATTCATATGGCTTACTCCCATATTTTTTACGGGATAGCATATAGTGAATATTTTTAATATCATCTACCTCATCAACATTTATACCTGCCATTGCCGCCACCCCTCCCTCAAGATAGGAATTGTTATTAAAAATAACAAAGCAGTTTTCAGTTAGTGCCTCTATAAAGGAAAGGGGGGTGGATAAATCTTGCCCTGGTAACAATATAATTGCATCTGAATCTTTATAAAAAGAAAACCTATCTTGACCATATATTGGCCCAAGATACTTAACATATTCAGATAAATTATTATTTTTAATATAATTTGTAAGATTTAATAGGTCACCCTCGTCATTGCCAATAATGTGCAATACGTATTTATAGTCAAACATATTAAGCTGCTCTATTAATTTTACAGCGGAAATAACTCCTTTTGAAGGGTGAATTCTAGCTATAAAAATCACATTAATATCTTCATTTTTGGAAAAGACATTTTTATATTTAATACACCCACTCTTCTCGCCAACATAATTAGGAATGATTACACATTCTCCAATGTAGCCAAATTTTCTATATGACAGAACCTCTCTTTCACTCTGACAAAGTGCGGTATTTATATTATTAATCAATCGTCTACTAATTAATAGATCGTATAAGAGTAAAATGTTTTCCTTCCAAGGCTTTAAAGGGCGAGAGCTAAGCATGCCAAAACCACTATGTATTAGCTTAATTTTTCTATACTTGCAAACCAAAAGAACTAGAAGTGGAAGCACCCCTCTGAATTCACATATATGAATGTAATCATATCCTTTACTTTTAAATAAAATATTCCACCAAAGTGTTGGTGATATAGTTATGTTATATTTTGAGCTCAATACAGTTGAATAATTATAGAAATATTTTATATCTAGATCCTGTACATAAAAAGATTTTTCATTATTGTCCAATCTGCTGTGATCATCTTTCACGTCCGTTGTGTAGACGGTGATATCCCCTCCCTTATCATTAAGCAGGCGTGCATATTCAAACATAATCTTATTACCTCCACCAAACTTAAAAGCAGGGGCGTATGAATTAAGTATCTGAAGAATTTTTTTACTCATGATGAAAATTTAATACTAATGATTGGATTTCAACATTATCTTCTTCAATTCGCCTGAGACGCTACTGACTACTTGTGTCATGTTAATGTCATTTTGTTAACATTATTTTTTTTCGAATTTTAGGTATATTCTAATGTTAATTGCGTCTCCTTACAATAATTTTGAGGTATGGAGACAATATAAGTATGAAAGCAATTATAAAATAGAATGAGTCTGCGAACGGACCCCTAAAGAAATTAAATAGTGACAAATATAATATGACAAAAAATAACAACTCGATAGTAATTCTTTTCGTCTTTGTGTGATATAAATTCATCATATATTCAAGTCTTCTTGATACATATGAAACTAACCACCCATAAAAAAAAGAAGCTAACGCGCCAAAATATGAAAAATTAAAGTACATTTCACCAAAAAAACTAGCCCCAACACTATGCCCAACTTGATTAGGGTATATAAGTTCTGCCATAAGTTGAGTAATTGGAATTGGCTTACTAGGATAAATTTCTCTTGGAATAATCGCTAATATTGGTTTGACAATACTTTGTCCATTTAAAAAAACCATCTCATTCTTCCTTGCAAATAACTCCATTAAGATTCCATGTGCGGCGTTATATTCTGTATTACCACGAAGCAAATCACTTGCCTCTGGCCTAACCAATAAAGCACTCATCGTGAACCCTGACGATCTAAGGATATCCCCAGCAATCACGACTAAAAGCATTAATACAAATAGAAGTAGAACATGAATGACTGATATGCGCCTAATAAAATAATGAATTAAAAATAAGGAAATAAGGAGGATCCAAATTAAATGCCTCCTCGATCCGCCCAAGGTTAATACTGCCATTAAACTAATCACTAAAAGAATTATTAAAACGAGCCTATTGAAACCTGGTTTTTCAACAAAAGCAAATATAGCGCCCACAATTGAAATGATTGACATTAATTTTATTAACTCAAATATATGTGTTATCAAATCAGATCTAGAATTCCATTTTACGTTTACTATATCCCCAACGTTTCCCACATAAAGAATAGTTATTAATAAAAAAATTATTACGCTATATACATACACCAAAAAGAGAGGGTTTTCACTCCTAAAAACAATCCTTGGGCTAAACTGTTTTCTAATAAAATGTTTATAAGAAAGAATTACAATAATAAAATTAATTGCAGTATATATGATGGAATGAGAAAAAATAACGTCGTCTTCCTTATTCATATAAAGATATGGAATTTCCATATATTTTAAATGCTCACTATTCTCAATCAACTGTACAAGCACCAGCCTGTCAAACATTGGTAAGTACGTATAGAATAAGAATAATGCGCAAACAAACATTATTGGACTCATTGTACTTTTACCTGCATAACTTACAGAAACAAATAAAAGCACTCCTCCATACAGTATAAATAAAATATTTGAGTAAATTAAATCCTCGTTGGCATAAACAATCAAAACAATAATATGAATCATAACCGCAATTAGCGGCCAAAAATATTTTGCTGATATATTACTCATGAATTAATTTTGACGCAATTTTCTATTATGTTTAATTGCATCTAAATATAAATTGATAAATTGATCATTTACTGTATTACAGCTAAAATTATTCTCTATCCATGTTTTATTCTCTTTGTGAACTATATCCAATTCACTCGAATCCTTCAAAAATAACTCTTCAATCTTCTCAGCCAATCCTATAAAATCCCCCTCTCTATAAACATTCTCCTTGTTATTTACCAAAAAACGATTATATTCATCATCCTTAACAATTAATGGCATTCCGGTTAACATTGCTTCAATTGCTGCTACCGAAATTCCTGAAGGCCAAACTCCAATATCAGATATTTGAAACAGTTGAGATATCTGTTCATTTGAAACAAGGCCAAGGAAAAAAACATCATCCAAGAGACTATTGTTCCTAATAACTGTATCCAAATACTTCTGTTCATCCAAATCTACCTCTCCTGCGATGATAATTTTTATCAAAAACCCTTTTTGTTTGAGCAATGATACTGCTCTAATCAAGATATCAATCTTCTTTCTCCTGAATATTTTACCTGCATGGATAATTATTTTATTCCTCACAGCAGCGTCGACAATATGTTGATATTCTAAAGAAGAGTCACACCTATTTATTTCAGTATGATTAACTGGCAATCTAATTAACTGGATTTTTTCTTCAGGTAAATCCAATACATCATTCATTAAATCTCGCTCATTTTCTCCGACAGGTACAAACTTATATACTGCATTAATAAGAGTTCTTCTAAACAATAATTTGAAAAGCCTATATAGCATGGGCCTAACACCTGTTTTAATATCAGTATTAAAGCTTGCTGCATGCGTATCCAATATTAATGGTATTCCATTACTCTTACAAATATAATGAAGCTGAATAGGCAGAAAGGACAAAATGTCATGACAATGAATAACGTCAGGATAAATGTTTATCACATTTTTTTTCAAACCTTTGAAAATAGGCCTACTTCCAAATTCGACCATTACTGGAAGTCTTACTATTTTCACTCCATTAATATAACTATTTTTTTTAAGGTTGACTTTTTCTTTAATGAATTGAGAGGTATTTTGGCTAGCAGCGATAACTGTGACATTATGCCCTTGTGCTGCCTGTAGTTCTGCTAAATTAACTTCCTGGTATTTATATTCATAATTATAGTGCGCAATTATATGTAATATATTCATGTTGTTATTTTTTGAACCCTATGTTTATACATTTTTTAAACTTATGCACTTCATTGGTTAATGTAGAAAATCGGTGCACCCCCCCCTCTTTATTTTACTTATGACAAGATCCTGCAATTGGTTATGGTAGTTTTGATCTGTATTTATTACTCATCTTCTATTAATATTTTTTGAATTTCTTTTGCAATCAATTTATTCCCCTCAGGTCCGATATGAACGGCATCTATATATATATCCTCGTTCAAATGATCAAATATGGTGCTTATATCATAAAAACTATCACAAGCATTATGTGCTTCGCATTTTTTATACCACTCTCTTTTTGTGGCTTCGTATCGAGCTTTATAACTATCCTCTTCATTAGCTATTCGTTGTTTTTGTTCATCAATCAGATAATCAAGATTTAATGTGCTGCGCGATATTTGACTGGTTGGCTGCAAAAATACATAAAACTTTATACCTATGGCTTGTAGTAGATTATGAGCCATTAGCCATGTGTTAACTGTTGTTTCTGATGCTTTTCTTAATTTAATTTCAGAAGTGTCGCAATTCTTATAATTTTCTGTTTTAAGATATTCTCTCATTGGAATGCTTGTATTCATATTTGCTCTCTTAGATGATAGAGTACGTCCAATAACTTTATCTGAAAATGATAGTCTCCATATGACGTCATATGGAGACTTAAGATATTCATATACTGTTTTAAAAACATTTTCTAATTTGTTTTCTTTGATTATGTTTTTTAACTCATTATATTTTTTCATTAAATTTGGATAATCACCAATATATTCGCCCCATCTTTCCACTCTAGAATGTGATGGAAATTGTTTATTATTGGTATTACAATAGTAACTTTCATTTACCCCATCATAAAAAACAACTTTTTTTGGCTTAAGTCCTTTTGCTAAAAGAATAGACAAGTGTACATATTCTTGAAAGCTTAAATAACTACTCTCACCTAAATTAAGAACATTTTCATTCGTGAGTTTAGCAAATTGAGACGGAATAGTATCATTATCATTTGATCCTGTCCCCCACATTGTAGAGCCACCAAAAAACCAAATTGAGTTGTCAATCTTATGATTGATCGATGCACGTGTGCGCAACTCACTTATTACTTTCACACTCTTTCCCGTGTATACACTCCTTCGCCACCCCGTAAAAGGATAATAAGTTGTGTCAGGTTTTTCATAATCCGTAAATATATTTAGTGCTTCACTTGGTGTTGTATTTTTATACACTGGATACGTAGATCTAATTGTATTTGAATTATAATTTTTATTTATATCATTAAGTAAATTTTGTTCATCATTATTTAACGCAAAATACCCCCTTAAAACAAAAGAACCTATAATTATAAAAAACATTAACAATAATAAATTAATTAATAGTGCGCCAAAAATACCTTTTAATTTCATCTATATTAATCCAATTTGTACTTATTTTTATAACTTGTTATTAAGGCTTTATCCTGTCTTTTTTTATGCAAAATACTTCTGCCTACCACAAGCATCTCAATGTCAGTCCCCATAAAGCACTTAAACGCATCTTCTGGCGTGCAAACAATTGGCTCGCCTCTGACATTAAACGATGTATTTACCACAACCGAACAATCTGTTTTTTCCTTGAATTTGGTTATAAGTGCGTGATACTTAGGATTGGTCTTTTTATGCACTGTTTGTATTCTTGCTGAGTAGTCAACATGAGTGACTGCTGGGATACTTGAACGTTTTATATTAAGTTTATCAATACCAAATAAAGACTCTTCTTCTTTGGTCATCTGTATGCGCTTATCTTTTTTGACATTATCAACCAACAACATATACGGACTATCATAGTCTGCTTCAAACCAATCTGATACATCTTCTCTTAGTACTGATGGCGCAAATGGTCTAAAGCTTTCACGATACTTAACTTTAAGGTTAAGTGTCTTTTGCATACCCTCTGATCGAGGGTCGCCTAATATAGATCTCCCGCCTAATGATCGAGGGCCAAACTCCATTCTGCCCTGGAACCAGCCAATGGCTTTACCATCTGCTAGTGCTTGTGCAGTTTGTTCAATCATCTCATCATCAGTAACTACATCAAACATTGCACCGCAGTCTGATAGCTCTTTCTCAATAGCGTCTTGTTTATATGCTGGCCCAAGATATGAACCCTGCATAGCATCATCAGGATTAACTATTCTTGGCTTGTTTAGCTCTTTATGCCATACGGCCAACGCACCGCCTAATGCACCACCAGCATCGCCTGATGCGGGTTGAATCCATATATCTTTAAATGCTTTATCTCTAAGTATCTTGCCATTAGCAACACAGTTAAGTGCAACACCGCCAGCCATACATAGATTTGGAATGTTGTATTCTTTTGCTAGAGATCTAGTCATTGTCAGCACAATCTCTTCAGTTACAGCTTGTACTGATGAGGCAATATCCATATGGAACTGCGTTAGTTTATCAGTATCTGGTTTTCTAATTGGTTCACCAAATAAATCGGCAAACTTTTGGTTAACCATCGTTAAGCCAGTTGCATAATTAAAATAATATTGATCCAAGCGGAACGAGCCATCTTCTTTTAAATCAATTAGTTTATCTAAAATCAAGTCTTTGTACTTTGGCTCACCATAAGGCGCTAAACCCATCACCTTGTACTCACCGCTATTTACTCTAAAGCCAGTGTAATAAGTGAATGCTGAATAAAGCAATCCTAGCGAATGTGGGAAATGTATCTCTTTAACAATATTAAGCTCATTGCCTTTACCGATAGCAACGGTGGTAGTTGCCCACTCACCAACACCATCAAGTGTAAGGATCACTGCCTCTTCAAAAGGAGATGCATAAAACGCACTAGCAGCATGGCTAAAGTGATGCTCACCAAACATAAGTTTATTAGAATCAAAACCTTTATCAACTTTTTTGATTTCTTTAATAAGCATATCTTTTAAAAATAACTTCTCGCGCAACCAAATTGGCATTGCCATTCTAAATGATTGCAAGCCACGAGGTGCAAAGGCAACATAGGTTTCCAGTAGACGCTCAAACTTTAAAAAAGGTTTATCATAAAAAGCAATATAATCCACTTGCTCTAATGACAATCCAGCTTCTTTTAAACAATAGTTAATTGCGTTGGTGGGATATGATGGATCGTGCTTCTTACGAGTAAATCGCTCTTCTTGAGCGGCGGCAACTATCTTACCATCCACTATTAATGCAGCAGCACTATCGTGATAAAAGGCGGATATGCCTAATATAGCTGTCATTTACTAGAATAAAGTATAAACAAATGGAGCAACTGCTGAACCCTGACTAAGCACAATTAAAGCGCCGAATAATGCCATTGTTAGAAGTATTGGCAATAACCAAAACTTCTTTCTAACACGCATAAAATTCCATAATTCTTTAATGAATGACATAATACCAACTCCTAAAATTGATTTTTCATTGAACCCATAAGCTCATCTCGCTCTATCCAATATGACTTAGCGTTTTTATCTAACTTTTGCCTAAGCAAATCTTTACCCAAAAGACGCATTACAAGACCTGTAGGCAATACTGTTAAAAAGTAAACAAGTGCCATTACAATAGGGGCAATGATAGAGCCAAGTAATATGCCAAACTTAAACCAAAGCTTATTTGGAGTAGCTAATGTTTTAGGTGCTACAAAGGCTAACAATAAAAATATGACCGATACAATTAATGCCCATAAGTAAAAATCCTGGAAACTGGTTAAAGGATATAAAGCAACTATTAAAAATACAATTGAGAAGACAATACCAAAGGATCTTTCTGATGGTTTATTGATATCACTCATAAAAAACACTTATGATGCGAATTAACCTATTAAACATAGAAGGTAGCCATTTAATGTCAAAATAGTTTTCAATTATCAACTCCTGTGTCATATTCTCTAACATAATCTACACTTTTTCAAAAATAGGATAAATTTTTATTCAAAGAACTCTTTAATAGCTGCCACAACTATTCTGACATCCGCTTCCACTAGATGTTCACCTATTGGCAAACTCAAAAGAGACGCATCCGAACGATTGGCAAACATTGCTTCATTGGCTTGCTTCGTATAATTGTAAGCCTTTAATTTTGGTAATGATATGGGATAGTGTATACCCGTCTGAATACCTCTATCAGTCAAATAAGTTTTTAACTCATCTCTTCTATCAGTACGAATAATAAATAAGTGGTAAGATTGTTTTGCCCAATCTTTTTTAATTGGCAGTATTATGTCACCAACACCATCTAAACTTTCTAAATATTCATTAGCGACTTTTATTCTTTTTTCTATCCATTTATCTAAGTACTTTAACTTTACATTTAATATGGACGCTTGAATGCCATCTAGTCTTGAATTTCTCCCTTCAAAATCATGATCATACTTGGCGACTCTCCCATGGTTAGAAATTTTACGACACTGCATTGCTAGACCGTTATTGTTGGATGTAATTGCACCACCATCGCCATAAGCACCCAAATTCTTACCTGGATAAAAGCTAAATGTTGCAATATCTCCTATACTCCCAACTCTTCTTCCTTTATATTCAGCTCCGTGTGCTTGTGCACAATCCTCAATAAGGTATAAACCATACTCTTTAGCCAATCCAGCTAATGCATCCATATCACAGGGGTGTCCATAAAGATGGACAGCTATAATTGCCTTGGTTTTAGAGGTAATACGCTTCCTAATATCTTCAACTGAAATTACATAACTGCCTGTATCCACATCTGCAAAAATAGCTCTATGTCCAGAACGTGTAACTGCTTCCGAACTTGCAATAAATGAGTTGGCAGGCACAATGATTTCAGACCCGGCAGTCATCTCCAAAGCCTCAATCGCAATCTCAAGTGCGTCAGTCCCATTAGCAACACTAACACAATAATCAGCGCTCACATACTTAGCAAAATTCTTTTCAAATTGAACCACATGTTTTCCACCAATAAAAGAAGAGTCTTCAATAACACTAAAGATCGCCCTATCAATCTCTGGCTTAATCTCATGATATTGTCTTGTTAAGTCTAGAAAATTAATCATTTACACCCTGAAATTTAATGGAATTGGATACATTATTTCTACCCTTTGATTCTTCAACTACATTTTTATTTTTTTTAAAACTCATTTTTTTATACTAAATCCTTTTAAACAATGACTCATGTATTGTGTCTTGCAATTGGTTATATATGGCTTTATATACTTTATGTTTTGAATGTCTATAATCTTCATTCACAATGTCTTTAATTAACATATCCAAATCTAAATTAGAAATGAAGATGCCGTCAATGTTAATTACACCATTTTTATACATATGATCAACAATTTCAGATGCGCATTTTTTAACATAAATATATTCTCTTCTATCATTGTTAAGAATTTCACAAGGTGTTTCATTAATATATTTGTCTATTAATAATGGAATTAGTTTTTTTTGTTTACTATTCCCACCAAAAACACTTGGCAACCTAAAAATAAGATTTTTACTACTATTCTTCATAACCATTTTTTCGGCTAAAACTTTTGTTTTAGCGTAAGCACTCAACACATCTCTATTAACATCTTTAGTAGAGATGTAGATGAACCGAGCATTAGAAAAAAAACTCAGGAGCATAGATGTTCCATAAATATTTACTCTTTCCAATAAATTGTCATTATCCAATCCTCTATGGGTAATAATTGAAGCACTGTGTATTACATGAGCATAATTATTATTATAATTCTCATATGCATCGGAGCTTGTAATATCGCCATAGAAAATTTCATACTCTATATTTCTTTCTCTTAAAGAATTTACAATTTCTCTTCCAACAAACCCCTTTCCCCCAACAATAAGTATCATTTTAATCCTATCATCTCTTTTAGCCCGCTATTCCAATCCTCTACATTCCACGAGTCAATATAAAAATTTGGATAATTTTTTTCTAAAATACTTCTTTCTCTAATGCCATTTAAAAAGGCCACAGTGGTCATTTTCATAAATTTACCGGCAAGCATGTCGACTTCCGTATCTCCAATAAATACACCTACATATTGCTCATCATCAAAATTTTGACTAATAATATTTACTTTACCCATAAACTTTATATTCTCTTTTTGACTTGTATTTAATACCTTGTAAAAATACTTTTTTATATCTAAATCTAACAATTGCCTTATGAGCTCTTTCCTATTCTTCCTATATGTAACCAGTACCAACTTATGCGTCTTGCTAAATCTCTCTAAAAAATCAATAAGGCCATCGTGCACTCTGTCATGTTTTAAATATAATGAGTCCTCTAATTTAGACACCCTGTCACCTAACACATTCTCTAAGTTGCTAATTTGCGCCCCACATTGCATAAGAATATCAGCTTCAGGTTTACTTTTTCTCTTCTGGTTCCAATACTCAACCATTGATAATGGACTTACACTAAATCTACTACATATTTCCTTGTGAAGAATGTAATATCTCTCCCGAGGATCAATGATTGTGCCATCTAAATCTAAGAATAATATTTTTTCCATTATGACAATGGTTGCAAACTGGATATTGTTTTTTTGTATTGCTCTACCTTGTTATTAATTTCTTTCATTGGCAACAAAATAGGTTCTATATCAATTCCTCTAATCCAACACATGTCATCTTCACAAGGATTCAGTTTGTTTTTTACTCCTTCAAATTTTCCTAGAGCTAGATCTATAAAAATTTCTGGCATATTACAGCCTGTCTTTGTGATAAAGTGATGAGTTGTAAAAAATTTTGCAATATTAATTTCAGTAGGATTTGGCACGCCGTTATTGTCATATGTAAAATCCACGCTAAATATTCCATGAGGTTTTTTAGTTGCTGACAAAATGCATTGTTGGGATAAATTATCTAATTCACTATCAGATACAGTAACTCCTGTTCCTGTTAATCCCGTTACTCCTGACTGAGCTCTATTGCCAAATGCCCAATAGAGCCTCTCTCTCCCTTGTGCAACAATTAGATCTCCTTGATACCAAATAGATTGCCAAGTAATTGTTTTTGAAGTAAGGTGTTCCGCGGCCACAGAATATCCCCAGCTATTATTACTATTTAAGTGATTCAACGCAGTTTCGTAATTTGGCCTAGATAATGCACCCTTACCTGCCGCTCCAATAGTTTCCCGTATCCATATATCACTACCAAATTTATCAAACGCTATCTTCAAATCATTTTCATTATTCAACTCAATATTTTCAGGCACCTTAATCCCTGCTTCCTTCCATAAATGATATGAGCTTGCTTTGTCTCTAAAAAGTTCGATAATATCTTGATCTGGCATAAAAAGCTTACATCCAGTTCTAGTTATTCTCTCCCTATTCTTACCAATAATATATGCCTCAACCTCAGGTTGAGAATGTAATACATCTACTGCTTTATCCTCTATAAGGTTGATAATAAAAGGTATGTATAAGGGGTCGTTTGCTTTCGGGCATAAATATACTTCATCACATTCTGCACGGTGAATGTTAAATTTATCACAATCAGTTCCGATTAACTTGTATTTATTTCCATGCGGATCAGCATCTCTTAAACTGCGACTAAAACTCAATGAAGAAGGCCCGCCACATGCAGTAATTAATACTGTTATCATAACTCCTCGCCTAACTTACATTTATCAGGTCTAAACTTCATAAAAATCTCCTGGTTAGTTTCTATTGATTCATAAATTGCAGATATCAACTCTATACTCTTTCTTCCTTCAAGGCCACTTACCAAATGCTTTTTATTGTTGGAGATGCAATCAACTACATGCTCATAGTAAGATTGGTGACCAAAACCATATACATTAGGAGGGTTGACAGAGAATTCTTCAATAACTGTCTCATCAAGATTCTCTTTATCTTGGAAGTTCCAGTGCAACAACTTATTCACTGCAAAACCGCCAATTTCTACACTTCCTTTTTCGCCTAATATAGAGATTGAACCCTCGAGGTCTTTCGGTCGAATTGCTGTCGTTGCCTCAATAATACCAATAGCACCACTTCTAAACTTTAGAATTACTGCAGCAGTGTCTTCTGCTTCAATATCCGCGAGTGCTTGTATGCCTTTAGCATACACAGAATCCACCTCACCCAGCATCCATTCTAGCATGTCAATGTGGTGACTTGCTTGATTAGTTAGCACTCCGCCATCCATCGCCCAAGTCCCTCTCCATGAAGCCTGATCATAATACTCCTGTGGTCTACACCATCGCACTCTTACAGTCCCCATATAGATCTTTCCAAATCTTCCAGCTTCTAAAGCCTCCCTCATTTTCATTACAGGAAGGTTAAAACGATTTTGTTTAACAACAAAAAGTCGGCAGTTATACTTATCACACTCCTTGATCATATCATCAACATCATCTAGGGTTAGCGCCATTGGCTTTTCCACGATAATATCTTTCCCATATTTTGCTACATTAATGACGTGTTTTGCATGATTCCCACTTTCTGTCAGAATTGAGACTACATCAATATCTTCTTTTAGCATCATATCATCCATATCTTCATAATACGGTATTGAAAATTGATCGCCGATTTTTTTGGCTTTGTGCTCCTGTGTATCACATACAGCAACTAGTGACGCCCCTTTTATTTGCCCTAGACCTAATAATTCACTATGTCTTTTTGCAATTCTTCCACATCCTATTAATGCAAACTTAATCATGCCTTTTCATCCCTCCTATTAAATATTTTAATTAGTTGTTATCCAAAATTCATAGAATTATCTGGATATTTATTGTTAATAATATGTTGATTAAATTACCTATTGAAAATAGGCTAATATTACCAACTTAATTACATTCATTTTCTAGTTTATTTATCTTCTCTATTGCACTTATCACATCTATAGATTGTTTGATATTAACAGTGTAATTATTAGGTAGCATATTAAACAATTGCACTCTAAGCATATTGACAAAATGATCGTCGTTACCAATATCTACCGTATAAGTATCTAACCCCTCTTTAATTTTTACAAATGTTTGAATCGTTTCTGTCTTAGAAAATATTCTATCGTATTTGATAATTTGTTTTTCTGTCGTTACAATTACTTCATTAGTATATGGCAAGCCTATTCCCCACTCCGCTATACAATAAAAGCTCCCAAACTCAAATATTGCTGAACCAAATAAATCAACCTTATATCCAACTTCGCTGAATTGTGTTGAATGGATATTTGTTGGGCTGCCAAATAATGAAGTTATTATTGAAATTGGATAAAATCCAACATCTAATAGAGAGCCTCCGCCCATTTTATTTTGGTAACGAATATCATCCTTTGGTAGATGTGGAATGGTAAATCGTGCATTAACTTTTTTTAACGTGCCTAGATTCTCTGATATAGTATTTTTTAAATGTTCAAATTGCCTATGGTAGTGGTACATATTTACCTCATATAATTTAACGCCTTCTTGTTTCGCAAGTTCAAACAATACTCGGGTTTTTTTTAAATCATCAGTTAAAGGCTTCTCACATATTACATTCTTACCAAGTTCTAGATATTTGCGTATCAATTCATAATGAGTGGAAATGGGTGTAGAAATATAAACCCATTGAACTTCATCATTGATACTTTCATCAATTCGTTTAACACTTACGCCATGCTCATCTGCTTTAGCTAGATAATTATCTACCTTTCTAACATAAACAGATTCCACATCAATATCTTTTAATCTGCTTATCGCGGGAATAATATTCTTAGTGGCATGTTTACCAAAACCAATAAGTGCAATTTTTTTCATTTACAATCCCGAAAGTATTCCGCGTATATGAGGCGAAACAATAGCATTCTTCTCTCGAATAAGCTTTTTTAATTGGTACAAGGACACCCACTTAAATCTATCTGTAACCAGTTCAAGATTATGATTTTCATCGTACTCTAGGAGTATACTTCGATTTCTTTTGTTAAATAATCGGCCACCATCTTCTGAAGTCCACTGATCAAATAATATTGTTACTGGATACTTTTTAGTATTTAGGAATAAATCACTGTAGTGAGTTTGACTTCCCTTGTGAGCTCTTATTAGATTACTGTATGTGGCCTGTACTGTTGTAGTAATTTGCACAATATTATAATTTCCAGGTTCTTCTTTTGCCTCAACCAAATAGTGCGGAACCCCATCAAATCTTTTTCGAATTAATCCTAAAATACCTCCATCGAACCCTTGCTGAGTCAAGAAGGGTTGATCCCAACCTGAAGTTACTTCACGCGAATTAGCGCCTGTTATTCTATAGCCTTCAACTCGAAAAAACTCACCCGATGAATGCACAAATGAGCCTGTTTCTTCGTCAAGACCCCATTGTTGACAATCACTTAAAGGTATTTTTTTCATTCTCATTGTGGACTTTTTAACAAACTTCGAATACCAGTCAATCACATCTTTTTCTGTTTCTTTTGTTGAAAATTCTGCCAAAGATTCAAACTTAAACTCTGAATATTCATCTACATTCAATCCACTTTGCTCGAGAAAAATAAGATAATTTTCCAACTGTTCTTTATACTTCATTATCACCTACTTGGAACACCTTTTTTGAACTGGGAGTAATCTCTTATAACTTCATCAAATCGATACTCTCGATCACATAAAACTGCCATTACTGCGTTATCAGAGAAATCAGTCATTTCACGCCAAACACGACCATCAACAAATAGACATAAATTATCTGCTTTCATGATAATCGATTGCTTTTCAGTGCCATTATCAAGGTGAATAGTAAACGAACCATTCAAACATAATATAAGCTGCTTTAATTCTTTATGTGAGTGCGATCCTCTTGTCGAACCTTTAACCACATCACGAATAAAAAAACATCTTTTCACAATGAATTCGAATTCCTGATCATATTCAACGACACTTATTGATCCACTCTCTTCCATAATATTTGGAAATGTTCTTAAGCTCCATGCAATAGTGCCATCAGTGTAATTAGTTGCTTTCTTCATCAATTGATCAGTAGATTTAATTGTATTAATTAATCCCATCTTCCACTATGCTGATTAAATATTTACCATAACTGTTTGTTGGTAACGCTTTAGCTATTTTTAAGACGTGCTCATCTGTCAACCATCCATTTCTCCAAGATATTTCTTCTAGACAAGAAATTCTATACCCTTGACGTTTTTCGATAGTTTCCACAAACATGGCTGCTTCTAATAAACTTTCATGTGTTCCTGTGTCCAGCCAAGCAAATCCTCTTCCTAAAAGTTCTACATATAAGTCTCCACGATCTAGATACATTTGATTAAGAGTTGTAATTTCTAATTCTCCACGATGAGAAGGCTTGACCTGTTTAGCCATCTCAATCACATCATTGCCGTAAAAATAAAGCCCGGTTACTGCAAAATTAGATTTTGGATTTTTTGGTTTTTCTTCTATGCTGACTGCCTTTTGACTACTATCAAATTCAACCACTCCAAAACGCTCTGGATCTCTAACCTGATAGCCAAACACTGTTGCTCCTTTTGAACGATTAACAGCATTCTTCAAAATATGTGTAAAACCTTGACCCCAGAATATATTATCACCTAATACCAAACATACACTATCATTTCCAATAAATTCTTCACCAATGATAAATGCTTGTGCCAATCCATCTGGGCTAGGTTGTATTTTGTAAGTTAAATTAACACCAAAGTCTGACCCATTGCCTAGCATACGAATAAAACTCTCTTGGTCTTCTGAAGTTGTAATAATCAAGATATCTTGAATCTTAGCCAGCATTAAAACTGACAATGGGTAATAAACCATAGGCTTATCATAGACTGGTAATAGCTGTTTAGATACACCTTTTGTTATGGGGTATAGCCTCGTTCCAGATCCTCCAGCCAATATTATTCCTTTCATCGTTCTATAACCCCTAATCTCTCACCCTGATAACTACCATCCTTAACTCGATCACACCAAATAGAGTTTTTTAAATACCATTCAACAGTCTTTCTAATGCCTGTTGAAAAAGTCTCATCTGGAGTCCAATTGAGCTCATCGGCAATCTTAGTTGCATCAATGGCGTATCTTACGTCATGACCTGCCCTATCACCCACATAAGTAATAAGCTGCTCATACTTGATAATACCATCAAGCTTACTTGGTACTAGTTCATCAAGGATATGACAAACTGTTTTAACAACATCAATATTTTGCAGTTCATTATGTCCGCCAATATTGTAGGTTTCACCAATCTCTCCAGTAAACGCCACATGTAGCAGTGCCCTAGCATGGTCATCCACATACAACCAATCTCGTACTTGTTTACCATCTCCATAAATTGGCAAATCCTTGCCTTCTAATGCATTAAGAATAATAAGTGGAATTAGCTTTTCAGGGAACTGATAAGGGCCATAATTGTTAGAACAATTAGTAATTAGCGTTGGTAATTTAAAGGTGCGTTGCCATGCGCGTACTAAATGATCAGAGCTTGCTTTTGCTGCTGAGTAAGGTGAGCTAGGCGCATAAGAGGTTTCTTCAGTAAATAGATCATCCGTACCTTCTAAATCACCATACACCTCATCAGTAGACACATGATGGAATCTAAAGCTATCTTTTTTGTCACCATCTAAGCCTGACCAAAAACTCCTAGACTCTTCTAGCAATATATATGTACCAACAATATTGGTCTGGATGAATTCACCAGGGCCATCAATTGATCTATCCACATGTGACTCAGCAGCCAAATGCATCACAATATCAGGCTGATGTTGATTAAAAACACGCTTAATCTCTTTTGCATCACAAATATCAACTTGTTCAAAGACATATCTTACATCATCTTCAATAGGCTCTAAGGATTCCAAATTTCCTGCGTAAGTCAGCTTGTCAACGTTAACAACGTTGTAGTTAGTGTTGTTAATAATGTGACGAATAACAGCTGATCCAATGAAACCCGCTCCTCCGGTAATCAATATCTTTTTCTTTGTCATAATATATATTCGATAATCATTTATAGGATAATGGCTAAATACATGTTTTTCAATACACTTTCCGATACTATCATTTTAATTATTCCCGTATACATCTCTAGTGTAAACCTTATCTAGAACAGTATTCAATTCACTATCCATACGATTAGCAATAATTATATTAGATATATTTTTAAATAAATCTAAATCCTTAATTACTTTAAAGCCGGAGAAGCTACTACTCATAAGTTCTGGCTCATATATTATTATTTCAATACCATTTTCCTTTATTCGATTTACAACCCCTTGTATAGATGATGATCTAAAATTATCCGATCCACTTTTCATAATTAAACGGTAAACTCCTACAATTTTAGGATTTTTTTTGATAATGGAATTTGCAATAAAGTCTTTTCGTGTAGAGTTTGAATCTACAATTGCATTAATCAAATTACTTGGTACATCTTTAAAATTAGCCCTTAATTGTTTTGTATCCTTAGGAAAGCAGTATCCACCATATCCAAACGATGGGTTGTTGTAATGACTTCCGATTCTTGGGTCAAGCCCGACACCTTTAATGATTTGTTTTGAATCTAGGCTATGCATCTCTGCGTACGAGTCTAACTCATTAAAATAGGACACTCGCATTGCTAAATAAGCATTACTAAAAAGTTTTATCGCCTCTGCTTCAGTAGAATCTGTAAATAAAACATCAATATCTTCTTTGATGGCACCTTCTACTAATAAATCAGCAAATACTTTAGCTCTATCAGACTGTTCGCCCACGATAATACGTGAAGGATATAGGTTGTCATGAAGCGCAAGACCTTCTCTTAAAAACTCTGGTGAGAAGATGATGTTATTGATATTAAACTTATCTTTAACACTCTGGGTATAGCCAACCGGCACGGTTGACTTAATAACCATAGTAGCTTTAGGATTAATGTCAATAACATCTTGAATAACAGCTTCAACAGATGAAGTATTAAAGTGGTTAGACTTGGTATCGTAATCTGTTGGTGTTGCAATGATGACGAAATCGGCATCTTTATACGCCAAATCTTTATCAAGTGTTGCAGCAAAGTTAAGATTTTTATTATCTAAAAAATCTGTAATCTCAGCATCTACTATTGGAGAGATTTTATTATTAAGTTGTTCGATCTTCTCAGGGATGATATCAAGGGCAACAACTTCATGATTTTGAGCAAGAAGCATGGCGTTGGAAAGACCTACGTAGCCGGTGCCAGCGATGGTGATTTTCATTTACTACCTCGATTTAAGTACCATTCATAAGTTGTAGAAAGCCCCTCTTTCAAATCAACACCATACTTCCAGCCCATTTTCTCCAGTCGTACCACGTCAATCAATTTTCTTGGAGTGCCATCTGGCTTTGTTGTATCAAAAGTTATCTTGCCTTTATATCCTGTCACTTCTTTCATGGCTTCTGCTATTTCTCTAATGGTTATATCTACTCCGGTACCAACATTGATATGTGACAACATTGGCTTAGTATTGTCCTGATATGTTTTTTCATCTAATTCCAAAATAAAAATAGATGCTTGTGCCATATCATCTACATATAAAAACTCACGCATGGCACTGCCTGTGCCCCAGAGTTCTACGCTAACGCTACGTAATGTTGAATTATTGGTGTTGAATGTTGAATTAATACCATGCTTTGCAAGGATTTTTAATATTTGATCGTTACTGGGGCTTTCTGTTATACCTTTTATTGGATTTTTAATTAAATCTTGCTTTATTGCCTGCCAATCACCTTGTTCTAATAATTTCGCCAAATGTAGTTTTCTCATTACCGCTGGAATAACATGGGAATTTTCTAAATTATAATTATCTTCTTCACCGTAAAGATTGGTTGGCATTACTGAACGAAAATCTGTACCGTGTTGACGGTTGTACGATTCACACAGTTTAATACCTGCAATTTTAGCTAGTGCATAAGGCTCATTGGTTGGTTCTAACACGTCGGTTAACAATGCGTCTTCACGCATTGGCTGTTCAGCAGCTTTAGGATAAATACAAGTACTACCTAAAAATAACAAACGCTTAACCTTATTCTCATAAGCTGAGTTAATAACATTAGCTTCTATCATCATGTTTTGATAGATGAAATCTGCAGGATAAGTGTTATTCGCATGAATACCGCCCACTTTGGCAGCTGCAAGGATGACATAATCTGGTTGCTCTTGCTCAAAGAAATCTTGCACTTGTGCTTGATTAGTAAGATCTAGCTCTTTATGCGTTCGCATTAAAAGATTGGAAAAACCCCTCTCTTTCAATTGCCTAACAATGGCGGAGCCGACTAAGCCACGATGACCGGCGACATAAATCTTATCAGATTTCTGTAATTTTGAATTTTGAATTTTTAATGATGAATTGCTCATTTATTATTTTGGCTTGTTTTTACAATCGAAGTTAGTAATTTTATTATTTCTTCTATTTCATTTAGTAAACTTTTTGTATGATTGTCTTCTTTGTCCAGATATTTTGTTTATATTAAAAGCTTTATCCAATATTTACTTTCTCTTGCCTCTTTACTGGCAATCGCCATTTTAGATATGAAGTCTTTCTTACTTTGGGCAGCTTGTGCTTCATTAATGTTTGCGCCAACTGATGTGCCACTTCTTAATAGTTGTTTTGATAAAGTGTACTCTTTCTTGTCTTTACATAAGAGCTTATATAAATTCACAACTCTTATTGCAAAATTAAAAGCCTTATCAAGAACTACATTTTTATCCATTCAGCATTTAACACTTACAATTAACAATTTGTACAACTAGGTTATTCATTAAAGTCTGGCGCTTTAAAGCCGTGGTCTTTAACTAATGAATCGCGCTTAGCGATGTTGATGTCGTTTTCCATCATCTCATGCACCATTTCTTCTAGGGTGATTTTTGGCTCCCAGCCTAGTTTTTCTTTAGCTTTAGATGGATCACCTAGTAGGGTTTCTACTTCGGTTGGGCGGAAGTATCTAGAGTCTACTGCGACGATTAAATTACCAGTTTCAGTATCGTAGCCTTTTTCATCCATGTCTTCACCTTCCCAGCGGATAGTTTTGCCTAGATGGCCCCAGGCAAAGTTGACAAAGTCGCGTACTGAGAACTGTACACCTGTAGCAATACAAAAATCATCTGGCTCATCTTGTTGTAACATTAACCATTGCATCTCAACATAATCTTTGGCATGACCCCAATCTCTCTTAGCATTCATATTACCAAGGTAGACTGTATCTTGCAGGCCTAATGAAATACGCGCTAGAGCACGGGTAATCTTACGAGTTACAAAGGTTTCACCACGTACTGGAGATTCATGATTAAACAAGATTCCGTTACAGGCATACATGCCGTATGCTTCACGGTAGTTAATGGTAATCCAGTAGGCATACAGTTTTGCTGCTGCATAAGGAGATCTTGGGTAAAAAGGTGTTGTTTCTTTTTGAGGGATCTCTTGCACTTCACCATATAGCTCTGAAGTAGATGCTTGATAATATTTAGTTTTCTTCTCAAGACCTGAGATGCGAATCGCCTCTAGTATGCGCAGCGCTCCAAGACCTACTGTATCAGCTGTATATTCTGGGGTTTCAAAAGATACGGCGACATGGGACTGCGCTCCAAGGTTATAAATTTCATCAGGTTGGATCTGTTGGATAATGCGCACTAAGCTCATTGAGTCAGATAAATCACCATAATGTAAAACAAACTTACGATCAGTTTCATGAGGATCTTGATAGAGATGATCAATACGATCCGTATTGAATGATGATGAACGACGCTTGATACCGTGCACCTCATAACCCTTGTCTAGTAAAAACTCTGCTAGATAAGCGCCATCTTGTCCAGTGATACCTGTAATTAATGCTACTTTATTTTCCATATTTAATTCCTAAAATAATCCTTTACATATTTATGCACTTGTTTACTTTCTAATAATTCATTAATAGAAAACCATTCATATTCAGTATGTTGCTCGGTCGGAAGATCTAAAACCTCTTTCACTTCATGTTCATAGGCCAAATTTACATAATGTGTTAATACACTTTCATAGATACTGTCGTCATAAAAATGCTCACTTTTAGCGATACGACCCATTGCACTGTTAACAGTCTCATTCTTATTAACCCTACCACCCGTTGAAAAATAATATCCTTGCGCAGGCTTATTAACCCTTTTACCGAGCAATACTTTGTTGTTTTTCCTTGCCAAGATATCAATAGAGATAAGTGGTGCAGAATCAACAACCGTTTTAAATGTCGCATCATCCAACATTGGACTTGACTCTCCCGTAGATATCCTCAAATCTAACAATGTCGTCCTCACCCAGATAAGTACCACTTTGTACTTCGATAATTTCTAATATTTCATTAGTGTGATTTTCCAAAGCATGAGTTGTGCCGATTGGAATGAAGGTTGACTCACCCTCTGTTAATATCAGGGTCTCTTTTCCGTTAATAGCTGTAGCTATACCACTGACCACAACCCAATGCTCTGAACGCTTGTGGTGCATTTGCACTGAAAGCTTTGCACCTGGATTGACATGTAGTCTTTTCACTTGAAAATATAAACCCGACTCAATAGAATCGTACCAACCCCATGGTCGGTAAACTTTACGATGCACGGCGCCTTCATCCCGCTCTTTAGCCTGAAGAGACTCAACAATAGATTTAACTTCTTGCGCCTTGTCTTGTGTGGCAACAAAAGTAGCATCAGGTGTATCAACTATAATTAAATTATCAACTCCTATTGTTGCAACCATATGATGATTAGCATTAATATAAGTATTAGTGGTATCTTGAGTGATTACATCGCCCTTAATCACATTACCATTAGTATCTTTTATGCCAATGTCATGTAGTGATGCCCATGAACCGATATCATTCCAGCCGGCGTCTAATGGCACAACAACAACATTATCACTCCTCTCCATGAGTGCGTAATCAATAGAATCACTTGGAGATGATTCGAATGCTTGCCTGTCAAGACGAATAAAATCAAGATCTTGCTCAGCATTATTAATAGCATCTTTGACTGACGCAACAATATTTGGCGAATGAACAGTTAACTCATTAACCAAAACATCCGCCTTAAACATAAACATGCCAGAATTCCAAAGGTAATTACCTTGCTCTAGGTAAGACTGTGCAGTTTTTAAATCTGGTTTTTCAACAAACTCTTCAACTTTGTATGCGTCATCAGTATTATCTTTTGAGGATTTAATATAGCCATAACCGATATTAGCATCTGTTGGCACAATACCAAAAGTTACTAATTTGCTATCTTGTGCTTGCTGACTTGCTATGTTAATCGCTTTATGAAAAGCATCGACATCTTGAATAACATGATCGGCTGATAGAACTAAAAGCACTGCATCGTCTGTTTCTTTAAGTGATTGAAGTGCAGCAGCAGCAATAGCAGGAGCAGTGTTTCTGCCAACAGGTTCAAGTAATATTGTTGGACTCTTTATATCAATTTGTTGACACTGCTCAGCCACTAGAAAGCGATGATCAGCATTACAAACAATAATTGGATCTACAAGGTTATCTAGCCCGCTGAGGCGCAAAATAGTTTCTTGGAGCATGGTGTTATCACCTGCTAAAGGTAAGTATTGCTTAGGGTATTCTTTGCGAGAAAGAGGCCAAAGACGCGTACCTGAGCCGCCTGAAAGAATAACTGGGATTATTTGCATTTCAAATCAGTAATTAGTTAATTTCGACAATTTTTGCAAGGTTTTAATCATAGACTTATGAGAAATGATAATGGCAATTATCGCAAGTCATTGAGAATAACAAGGCTGGAAAATTAAAGTCCATGTGCTTCATTATGCTGTAATAACTTTTTATTAAAAGTATAAGTTTTTG
>Ga0181555_1000696_pt1 | contig 32250 bp, 29 predicted proteins | sample 011ome_15_FD_145601 | JGI IMG/M metagenome (GOLD analysis project Ga0181555, IMG submission 145601) | Coastal salt marsh microbial communities from the Groves Creek Marsh, Skidaway Island, Georgia - 011504AT metaG (spades assembly) | ecosystem: Environmental > Aquatic > Marine > Intertidal zone...
TTTTGCATGCTTTAAAGCGTCGTGAGTCTCAAGAGAAAAACCTACCAAACACTGATTTTGCTTGATACTCCCAAGATGAGCCGCGATATCAATCGTAGGACTCAGCTCAATGGACAACGATTCTGTTTTGCTTTTTATTTTATGTTGTGCCACTTCTTTTGGCCTAAAATCGGCCACCGCGGCACATAATATAACCACATCGCAATCATTGAAGTGCGTCAACACCCCTTTGAGCATCTCTTCTCCTGTCACCGTATTTATTTTTTTAATTCCAGGGACCAATAGAAGATCTCGTGTAGGACCTGAAACAAGCACAACCTCAGCGCCCAAGCGGGCTGCTGCATTGGCTATGGCGTAACCCATTTTACCGCTGGAAAAATTTCCGATGTATCGGACTGGATCAATGGGTTCAAAAGTTGGTCCAGCAGTGACTAAATAGCGTTTACCTGCCAACGGTAATTTTGTGGATAGATCATTTATTATAAACTCCACAATGTGTTCAGGCTCTGCCATTCGGCCTGGACCAACAAGACCGCTGGCCAGAGCGCCATGCTCCGATGGGATCATGATGTTGCCAAACTCTTTTAATCGTTTAAAGGACGTTTGAGTCGCCGGATGTTCATGCATATCAAGGTCCATTGCTGGAGCAAAATAAACATCACATTCTGCAGATAAATAAGCGGCCAATAATAGGTTATCGCAAGCGCCATTAGCCATTTTGGATAGCGTGTTGGCGGTTGCTGGAGCAATTAAAAAAAGATCCGCCCATCGACCTAAATGAACATGATTGTTCCATAGACCTTGATCCAGCGCATCTTCATCGGTAAATGTCCAATACACAGGGTTTTCAGATAATACGGAAAGGGTTAATGGCGCGACAAATTCTCGGGCATCAGTAGTCATGATTACACGAACCTCGGCTCCTTCCTTTTTTAGTAAACGCACCAAAGCCGGGGTCTTGTAAGCGGCTATTCCCGCTGTAACTCCCAACAAAATGTGTTTACCCGCTAACATTGCTCGAGGTGTTTAGTCGATTACCTCGTCCTTGGTGTTACGATGGTAAATTTTTTCCTCAAGCCATTCTTGTACAGCTAAAGCATGTGGTTTAGGCAGACGTTCGTAGAATTTAGAGACTTCGATTTGTTCCTTGTTCTCGAAAATTTCTTCCAAACTGTCATTGTACGTCGCGAACTCATCTAACTTCTCAGTGAGTTCCTTTTTTATATCTCCGTTTATCTGTACTGCGCGCTTGGCGATAATGGAGATTGCCTCGTAAATATTACCGGTAGGGGCATCTAATTGATTTTTATCAATAGTTGTTGTGTTTACTGGGGCGTCCGAATTTCTGATATCACTCATAGAGATGGTATATTAGTTTGTAGATAAAGTCTGTTCTTGTAATTGGGTATTGATTTGAAGTAATATTTCTTCTGCAGCGCCACGCTGTGCACTACTGCTGTAATACTTAATGAAACTGTCAAAATATCTTTTAGCCATTTCAAGGCGTTCTTTCACCAGGTAAGAGACACTGTTCTGAGCCAACTCATAGGCAGACGCTAAGCGTCCAAAATAAGCCTCTTCGCGGTAAATTGACCCGGGGTGGTCTAATATGAAATTATCAAAGGCCTTGATTGCAGCTTTGTAATCACTAATGCGGCGGTATTGTTTGGCCGTTTCTATGTCCTTTTTCTCCAGCTTTACTTTTAACTCTTGCACCATGTCGTTACACTGCGCCCGATATTCAGATTCAGGATAGTTATCGACAAAGCCCTGCAATTTCTCCAAGGCGATATAGGTGTCTTTTTGATCCAAAGAGTAGCGTGGCGATAATTCGTAATAGCTCTTAGCGGATTTGTAAGCCGCCATTTCTAATGAATCGCTTTTTGGATAAGAAACAACAAAACGTTCAAATTGATAACCGGCCAGATAATAATCTTCTAGATTGTAAAACGTATTTGCGTAGCGATACATCAAAGGCTCTGCTTGAGGCTTACCACGGTAAATGGGAACAATTTGCTCCATTAAGGGCAAAGCCTTTTTGTATTTTTTCGCTTTGTAGAGCGAGTCGGCCATGTTGTATTTTGCTGCCGTATCGTCTGAGCGCAACAATTTTTGATACTCACTGCAGCCAGAGAGCAAAATACTCAAAACAAGTACACTAGCAAATTTCAGGTCCTTCCAATTCATCGGGCAAAAGTAAGGAATTAATGACAGTATTAAAAAAGAATTTTCGACCGTTAAATTACCCTATCAACATGAAGGAACGCCCGTCTTTGGTAAAAGTTTAACACCGATGGAAATGTAAATCTTATCGCCCATCTGAAAAGACTTTTATGCGCTCGGCTAAAGCATCATCTACGGGGACCAAGGGCAGTCTAAGCCTATTTTCACAAAGTCCTTTTTTACTGAGTAAGGCCTTGATTCCCGCGGGATTACCTTGTTCAAAAATCATGTCGATAATAGGTATTAAATCGTAATGGAGTTCTTTAGCCCTTGCGCTATTCCCATCCAATCCAGCTTGAATCATTTGACTAAATTCTTCGGGATAGGCTTGACCAATTACAGAAATAACTCCATGTCCGCCCATAAGGGTCATCGGCAAGGCAATGAGGTCGTCTCCAGAGATGACTAAAAAACCCTCAGGAGCTGAGCGCAGGATCTCCATAGCCTGACATAAATCTCCAGAGGCCTCCTTAATACCAATAATATTTTTGTGGGCCGCAAGCTTTAAAACTGTTGAGGGCATCATATTGCTCGCGGTACGCCCCGGAACATTGTACAGCAGCACGGGCACAGGACTCGCCTGAGCAACCGCTGTAAAATGAGCAATTAATCCAGACTGGGATGGTTTATTGTACATAGGAGAAACCGAGAGCACTGCAGAAATGTAATCCGGATTAACCTGGTTTAATTGTTCGACTACGGCTTTAGTGTCATTACCGCCAACGCCCAAAACAATAGGTGCTCTGTTGGCATTTACAGCGAGAACAGCAGATAAAACGGCCTCCTTTTCTTGTTTTGTCAAGGTAACACTTTCTCCCGTTGTGCCCAAAACCACTAAATAATTAATTCCCTTATCTATTTGAAAATTAACAATTCGTTCTAAAGCTTGAAAATCTATAGCGCCTTGGTTGTCAAACGGTGTAATTAAGGCAACACCCGTACCGATTAAATTGGTCATAATTTTTTATTTAATATACTCATGTATTTGACAAATTCACTGCGCATCAGCGCCAAACGTTCCGGCGCCACAGCCAATGACAAGTCAAATAATTCTTGGTTCAATCCTTGACTGCCCACTTTGAACTTACTCTTGCTTTTGGCCACAACTAAATCAAGCAGCTTATTGCCAGGTTCGTAAAGAGCGAGCAGAACATCGAATGGGGTGTCAATAAATTCTATTGCCCCGGGATTATCGATATGACCTTGCCAATCAAAATCAGTATTGGTTAACTGGTTTTGTCTCAATGTAGGCAACTTTTTTTTGACCTCTAAATAAGTGAAAACCTTAATGTCTTTTGGCGCCATATTTAAATCGGCATACCAATCATAAAGCACATCGAACTCGGGAACCACACTCTCATCAATAAATACTCCTAGAGTATGGCATTTGGCATTTAAGCCCGAACGATCGCGATGCCTTAAGGCTTGATCTAAATCGCGACTTAACCATTTTCGTTTAATCCATTCTTTGAGGTTGTGAAGAATATCCATTACTTATGGGTTAGACGCGATCATTATAAAAAAATCTTCCTCTGAAATTATGGGAATTCCCAACTTTTCGGCTTTTTGTCTTTTACTTGGGCCCATTTGATCTCCGGCCAAAACGTAAGAGGTTTTTCCAGAAATACTACCCACTATTTTACCTGAGTGCGCCAATATTACACTTTTAATCTCTTCCCTACTCAGACTTTGGAAAACTCCAGAAACAACAAATGACAAACCTTCCAGGGCATGAGACTGCAGCAATTGTTCAGGCTCATTTTCCGCTTCAAATTGACAACCGTATGCGCGAAGGCGCTCTATTCGATTCCAATTTTCATCGTGATCGAAGTAATTTATTAGGCTTTGAGCAATTTTTAACCCAATATCATCCACGGCAACTAATTCCGCCTCTGACGCCCGGTGCAATAATTCTATTTTGGGAAATGCTTGGGCCAACTTTTGGGCTACGGTTTCACCCACATGACGAATTCCTAGAGCAAATAAGACTTTATGATAAGGCTGACGAACTGATTCCTGAACTCCTTTAACCAAATTTTGAGCGCTTTTTTCACCCATGCGCTCCAAGGGTATAATATCCTCTACTTTAAGTGTAAATAGGTCGGCAAAATCTTTTATTAATCCCTGTTTGACCATTAAATTCACCGTTTCTTCTCCCAGCCCATCAATATCCATGGCCTTGCGCGAAATAAAATGTTGAATTCTCCCGGAAATCTGAGGCGGACAATTTTGTTCGTTAGGGCAGTAATGTTGTGCTTCACCTTCTAATCGAACCAAAGTACTGCTGCATTCTGGGCACCTTTCAATAAAACCAACAGGCAATGCGTCTTTTGGACGCAAACCTATTTTAACGTCGGTAATCTTTGGTATGATTTCACCGCCTTTTTCAACGACAACAGTATCGCCAAAATGTAAATCTAATTTTTCGATTTGATCGGCATTGTGCAGGGAGGCGCGCTTGACGACTGTTCCCGCAAGATCTACAGGCTCAAGTTCAGCGACCGGCGTTACCGCTCCACTCCTTCCCACTTGGTAAACCACTTGATTCAGTAACGTCGTGGCCTCTTCTGCCTTATATTTATAGGCCATGGCCCATCTTGGGGCCTTTGCTGTATAACCGAGTATCTCTTGATGGGAAAGTTCATTTACTTTAACAACCACGCCATCAATTTCGTAGGGCAGTTCATGACGATGGGTGTCCCAATAATCAATAAATTGCATGACCTGGTCAATGTTTTTTGCCAAACGGGCCTCTTTTGGGACTTTAAAGCCCATGTTACGGGCCTGTTGCAACATATCTTCTTGGGTGTCAATAGGCCAGTTCGCCCCTTGAATTGAATATAATAAGCAACTTAATGGGCGCTTAGCAACCTCGGTACTGTCTTGAAGTTTCAAACTCCCTGAAGCGGTATTCCTGGGGTTTTTAAATTCCTCTTCCCCAAGCGCTCGACGTTTTTCATTTAAAGCCGCAAACCCAGATTTCGTCATAATAATCTCACCACGAATATCAAAGCGCTCATTACTCGGAGCACTAACCTGCAGGGGCACCGATTTTATCGTCCTAATGTTAGCGGTTACCTCATCTCCTTGAATGCCGTCGCCACGGGTCACCGCCCGCAATAATTGTCCCTCTTGATAAGTCAAGCTGATCGAAGCCCCATCATATTTGAGCTCACACATAAAACTCAAAGGTTCCTGTACCACTTTCTTCAGACGGGCTTCCCAGTCCAATAAATCTTCTTTGGAGTAACTGTTGTCCAACGAATACATGCGATGATCGTGCTGAACGGTTATGAAGTTTTTGGTAACCGCTCCCCCTACGCGCTGCGTCGGAGAATTTGGATCATAAAATTGGGGATTAGCCTGCTCTAACTCATGCAAATGATTCAATAACTGATCAAATTCATAATCTAAAATAACAGGCTCATCTAAAACGTAGTATCTATGATTATGCTCTGTCAATTCAGCCCGTAATGCCTTGATTTTATCCTCGACGCTCATAGACACAAATATAAGTAATCATTAGGCTCGAAACCGAGTTCCATATCAATAATTACATTCATAATAATCATTCAGAATTATGGTTTTAACCCCGAAACAAAACGCCATTTACCCCACTGGTCTTTCCACTTTTTAATATAAATATACCCGTTCTCTTGCATTTGAACAGCAACCCCTTGAGCAAATTCAAAATGACATTCAAAATATAAACCTCCACCGTGATTCAAGCAATTAAATCCCTTTTGAATGATCTCGGTATAGAATTTTAATGGATCCTCTTGCGGCACAAAAAGAGCCAAGTGTGGTTCATAATCAACCACATTTTGATCCATACTGAATTGTTCATCTTGCGGAATATAGGGCGGATTTGACACAATCAAATCATAATTCTCTTGGGGCCAAGGTTTTAAAACATCTTGTCTTTGCCAATGAACTTGTTGTTTAAATTGCTTTTGATTTCGCTTAGCGACGGTCAGGGCCATAGTCGAAACATCCCATGCAAACCACTGTGTTTTGGGCATTGAATGCGCTAGGCTAAGCGCGATGCAGCCCGAACCTGTGCCTATATCAAGGGCAGTTCTCACCTCTTTCCCTTTGAGGTGTTCTCGCAAATACATCACCAATTCTTCTGTTTCCGGCCTAGGAATCAACACATCTGGGGTTACCAAAAACTTCTGATCACAAAACCATGTATACCCCAAAATTTGTTGCATCGGCTCAAGGGACTGAAGTCTTTTAAGAACATTATATAACCATTCAAGGTCGAGGCTCGATATGACCGTTTCCTTTTGGGTAATTAAATCAATAGCGGACCAATTAAAACGATCCGTGAGGGCCATTATAAGCAAGCTCCGAATTTCCTCCTTTGGATATATACCGTTAAGGGTTTGATTCCAATGCGCCTGACATTTACCTAGGGTCATTAAAATAAGGTTTTTAGCATCTGAATTCCACAGGCATGGTGCCCGGTATCCCCTAATGGCCCATCGATATAATCAAACCCTGATTGCTGATAGAGTTTTTGAGCCTGCTCCATGTATTCCATAGTCTCCAAATAACAATGACTATAGCCCATGGAACTGGCAAAACTCAGGCACAAATTCATCATATTTCGACCAAAACCCTTTCCGCGTACCCTTTTGTCAAAATACATTTTTTGTAGTTCACAGTAGCTGTCTAGATAATTTTCCAATGGAGCGATACCGCCTCCACCATAAATGCTTTGTCCATCTGTAAGAATAAAATATCGAGTCTTCTCTTTTTGATAGGTCTCAAACATACAATCAAGCGAGGGGTCCGCATAGGCCGTGCCGACTTTTGGCACATTGAATTCCACTAAAACTGAGCGAATGAGTTGCCCGATTTCGGGATCGTCTTCTGGTTGAATCAATCTTATTGCTAACATTGAGGGTATAAAATTTTCGCAGTACTTTTGAATGGTGAAGATACACGAAAAATTTATGGCCCGCTGCCTTCAACTGGCGGAAAATGGCAAAGGCACGACCTATCCAAATCCAATGGTAGGCTGCGTGATTGTAAAAAACAACTCTATTTTATCTGAAGGCTGGCATCACCGTGCTGGCGAGGCCCATGCGGAGGCCCAGGCCATTAATAATATCGACGTAAAGGACTTAGCGGGCGCCACTTTATATGTCAATTTGGAGCCCTGTAATCATGTGGGGCGTACGGCTGCTTGTGCTCCTTTGATTGTCACCTCTGGTATAAAAAAAGTAGTGATAGGAAGTCTCGATACGCATCACAAAGTAAATGGATCAGGAATCGAGCATTTAAAAAAACATGGGATTGAGGTCGTGTCGAATATATTGACTCAACAGTGCCGGTCTTTAAATAAGCGGTTTTTCATGTTTCATGAACAGCATCGTCCTTATGTGGTCTTAAAGTGGGCAGAAACAAAAAATGGCCTGGTGGCACCACTTGCCAAAAACCAGCTGTGCCCGGTGTGGATCAGCAATGGATACGCCCGACAACATACCCATGTATTGCGCAGTAATGAACACGCCATTTTGGTGGGACACAGAACTTGGGCACTGGACAGCCCAAAATTATCAGCCTATCGTTGGAATGAAAATAACCCTCAAATCGTTGTTTTAGGTGGAGAAAAACCAAAGAAGCAAGAGGTAATTTGGTTGAGCTCAGAACAATATAAAACCGCGGAACAGGTTTTAGCAAAATTGTATGAATTGGAATTACAAAGTGTACTTGTCGAGGGAGGACCTGAAACCCTTCAACGTTTTATTGACGCCAATCTTTGGGATGAATGCTTTGTCTATAAAAGTCAAGACCATTGGAATGACGGGCTTCTAGGGCCAAAATTAAATAAAAGCCTTACCCCCATTGCAACCTTCCAGGACAACGTCTTATACCACGGAAAAAACCAATTATGAGTTCCACTAAGGACCTTAAAACAATTGAGAAGGGCGCCTTTGATATATTCTACAAAGACAAAGGCAGTAAGTTCATTGGGTTTGCCAAACATGTCGATAGCCCTGAAGAGGCGACAGCTTTTTTTGAACTTTTAAAAAAGCAGCATCATGGAGCCAATCATTGCTGCTATGCCTACCGGCTAGGCGTTCAGGGGCAAGAGATGCGCGCCAATGACGACGGAGAACCGACCCACAGTGCGGGGACTCCGATCTTAGGACAAATTCAATCATTTGGTCTTACCAATACCGCCGTGGCGGTCATCCGCTATTTTGGCGGAACAAAACTTGGCGTTGGGGGCTTAGTCAAGGCCTATAAAGCGACCGCTCAATTAACCTTGGAGGCATCTTCTTTTAAGTTAGAAGTCGTTTATCAAAAAGCTCAATTAAATTTTAAATATAGTGATATCGGTGCGGCCATGAATTGGCTCAAACAAGAACAGTGTCTCATTACAGAGCAGCATCTCGATCAAAAATGTCGCATTCAATTTAATCTACCCGCCCTCAAAGTGGAGCAGGCTCAGGAATTTTGGAACAGTCAACCCGACCTCTATTTTGAAGTTTTAAACAGTGAAGACTATTAGTTGAGCAAGTCTTTACACTTTGCTATGGCCTCGATTAAATATTCTGGAGCCGGGGTAATTTTCATGGTGTTTTTATCGACAAAAGCAAGTGTAGTTTCGGCAGTGATCAATTGTTTCTGATCTTCGTTAAAAATCGCGTAAGAAAATTGAATCTTTACCCCTGGCATTTTGACCAAAGTCGTCTCGATTAATAACAGATCGTCATATCTTCCTGGAGCATTATAATTGATACTGAATTGAGTCACAGGAAGTAAGATGTTTTGAGCTTCCAACTCCTTGTATGAGAAACCCATTTTTCTCAACCAATCGGTCCGCCCTTGCTCTAGATATAATGCGTAATTTCCATAGTAAACAAAGCCCATTTGGTCGGTTTCACCGTATCTTACGCGAATCTCAGTTGTTGTTTTACAAAGCATATTGAATTTTGAAATTATGAACCTTGTTTATATTAATCAAAGCCTTTTAATAATGATGAAAAAAAAATCAAAATTCAATAGGCTTTCTATTTTTTTTTTTGATTTTTTGTTCACATATTTGTAGTGTTAAGAAAATGTTAGCAAATCTACTGAGAAAGGCTAATTTCATTCTATTTTTTAACTAAAATTAAACGCTTTAACTAATCATGGGGAGAACTTCGGAAACAGTTTGGGGAAACTGCTTGTCATTTATCGAAGACAACATTTCTACGCAAGCCTATAAAACCTGGTTCGAACCGATCAAAGCGGTTAAACTTGTGGACAATGCCTTGAGCATTCAAGTTCCGAGTAAATTCTTTTACGAATGGCTGGAAGAGCATTACGTAAAACTCCTCAAAGTTTCTTTGACTCGTGAATTAGGGGCAAAAGCAAAATTGGTGTATATCATTAAGATGGAAAACACCTATGGAAACAAACAACCTTTTACTGAAAAAATCCCAAGCGCCAATAGAGGTCAACTAAAGGAACAAGAGGTTGACGTACCACTAAAGCACAAAAGTCCTGAGCTAAAAAACCCATTTGTGATTCCAGGGATCCGCAATGTAAAAATTGAATCCCAGCTCAATCCAAATTATAGTTTTGAGAATTTCTTAGAAGGCGACTCTAACCGACTGGCTCGATCTGCAGGTTATGCCGTGGCAAACAAACCCGGAGGCACTTCTTTTAACCCATTACTTATCTTCGGAGGCGTCGGTCTGGGAAAAACCCATTTAGCCCACGCGATTGGTGTAGAAATCAAGGAAAAGTATCCAGAGAAGACCGTATTGTATATCTCTGCAGAAAAATTTACGCAACAATACATTGAGTCTGTAAAAAAGAACAACCGAAACGACTTTATTCACTTCTATCAAATTATTGATGTATTGATTGTTGATGACATTCAGTTGTTGTCAGGTAAAGCGGGAACACAGGATGTTTTCTTCCATATTTTCAATCATTTACACCAAAACGGGAAACAGGTTATCCTTACAAGCGATAAGGCCCCTGTGGACATGATGGACATTGAGCAGCGCCTGCTTTCAAGGTTTAAATGGGGGCTTTCTGCCGAACTCAATCATCCAGATTACGAAACTCGTGTGGCCATAATTAAAATTAAACTCTATCGCGATGGTGTTGAAATGCGTGAAGAAATTATTGAGTTCTTGGCCAACAACATCAAAACAAATATCAGAGAACTCGAGGGCGCGATTATTTCGCTCATAGCCCACTCTTCATTTAACCGACGAGAGATTACCATCGACCTGGCTAAGAAAATCGTTGATAATTACGTCAAGCATACCAAACGCGAGGTTTCTATAGATTATATTCAAAAAGTAGTCAGCGAGTATTTCCAAATGGATGTGGATACCTTAAAGTCAAAAACCAGAAAACGACATATCGTTCAGGCGCGACAATTGGCGATGTTCTTTGCCAAAAAGTTCACCAAAGCCTCTCTGGCCTCCATTGGGTCTCAAATCGGCCAAAGGGATCATGCCACAGTGCTACACGCCTGCAAAACGGTGGACAACCTATCCAGCACAGATAAACAGTTTCGAAAATACGTCGAAGACTTGAATAAAAAACTAACCCTATAAATCCCGAACCTTATCGGGATTTTCCTTTTTCATGAAAAAGACAAAAATTTTGATGGTGTGCCTTGGGAATATTTGTCGATCGCCCTTGGCTGAAGGAATTCTTCAAGACAAATTAGATCCAACACGATTTTCGGTATCGTCTGCGGGCACAGGAAGCTGGCACGTGGGCAATCCGCCTGATCCGCGCAGTATTGACATTGCTCAAAAGCGAGGCTTGGACATAAGTCGTCAAACAGCCCAGCAGTTCAAAGCTTCTTTTTTCGATGAGTTTGATCTTATTTATGCCATGGACCAAAGCAATTTCAGCGATCTCAAAGCCTTAGCAAAAACCCCAGAGCAACTCGATAAACTAAGTCTATTACTCGATGCTATTTTTCCTGGAGAAGGTGTGGATGTGCCTGATCCTTATTACGGAGGAGCGTCTGGTTTTTCAGAGGTCTATGATCTCATTGATCGGGCCTGTATCGCCATTGCTCATAAGATCGACAAAAAAATGATTAACTTCACCAAGACACCGTCCTACTCAAGGACATAAAACTAATCAGTCTTATAATTTTTAAAACATGCGCCTAATATACCGCTTAGCCCTTATTACATTAATAAGCAACTTATCCCTGAGTGCTCAATCCTTTAGTCTTAGCCCAGTGGCCAATGGCTTTAACGCCCCATTAAATATTCAAAACGCGCAAGACGAGCGGTTATTTATCGTGGAGCAAGGGGGGCGAATTAAAATATTAAACCCTGACGGCAGTGTAGAATCGACCCCATTTTTAAACCTAAGCAGCTCAATATCCAGCGGTGGTGAGCGCGGTCTTTTAGGGCTTGCCTTCCATCCAAACTATACTGATAATGGCTACTTTTTTGTGAACTATACCAACCCCAATGGCAATACGCAAATATCACGTTTTAGTGTGGACCCGTTGAATCCTAATTTGGCCGATCCGACCTCAGAATTGCCTTTAATCACTATTGTTCAGCCCTATGCAAACCATAATGGCGGTTGTATTGCTTTTGGTCCTGATGGCTTTTTGTATATCGGTATGGGTGATGGAGGCAGTGGCGGGGACCCTCAAAACTACGCGCAAAATACAAGCAGTTTATTGGGAAAATTATTGCGCATTGATATTGACAATCCGTCGGGCAACTTAAATTATAGTATTCCTGAGGACAACCCATATTTTGGAAGTACCACTCAGGCTCAAGAGATTTGGGCCTATGGTTTACGTAATCCATGGAAATTTAGTTTCGATAGAGATAATGGTGATTTATGGATTGCCGATGTTGGACAAAATGCTTTTGAAGAAATTAATAAAGTCTCCTACACTCAGGCGGACATTAATTACGGATGGCGCTGTTATGAAGGCGATGAGAGTTATAACACAAGTAACTGTGCAGATCCTTCAGGCATGGAATTTCCTTTGGCCGTTTATGCACACAGTATTGGAAGTTCAATAACCGGCGGATACGTTTATCGAGGTCCTGAAAATAGCCCACTACAAGGTCATTATCTTTTTGCGGACTTCGTCTCTGGTTATTTAGGGGTCTTGAATCCAGCGAGCGGTAATGTTGTTTTTGATCAAAATTTAAATCAAAACTGGGCTTCTTTTGGAGAAGGAATTGACGGTAGTCTTTACCTAACCGCTTTTAATGGCGTTGTTTATAAGATAGAGCCCGAGATAGTCTTAGGGCAAACAGACCTCGTAAAAGGTTTACAAATATCCCCTAATCCTGCGCATGATCAGGCTTTGTTCAATACCACAAACATTAGTGGATACGTGATTTATAATCTCAAAGGGCAAAAAATTACCTCGGCCAAAATTAACCAAGACCGCACGGTACTCAACACCACGGACTGGCCCTCTGGCCTTTATTTGATTCAAGCCATGCACAATGATGGAGGTATAAGTATGCAGAAACTAATGGTGCACCATTGATTTATGAAAAAAGGGCAAATATTTTTAATCCCCTGTCCGCTCGGAGAAGTCGCCCCCATGACGGTTCTTCCTTTAACTGTGCTTAAGGTAATTGAAGGCACGGACCATTATGTGGTTGAACATGAAAAAAATGCCCGTCGCTTTATAAAATCGATTTGCCCTCAAAAAAATCAGGCAGAGCTTAAACTCAGTACCATCAATAAGTTTACCGATCCCCTTGAAATTCCTGAGTTCATTCAACCCTGTCTCGAGGGCTTTGACCTAGGGATTATCAGTGATGCTGGTTGTCCCGGTGTAGCGGATCCTGGTGCGGAAATTATTCATATTGCCCATAAATATGGGATAAAAGTAGTTCCCCTAGTAGGACCTTCGTCTATTTTACTCGCCCTAATTGCCAGTGGACTAAATGGCCAAAAATTTGCCTTTCACGGCTATTTGCCTATTGATAAAGATGAGCGTAAACAAAGCCTAAAACAATTAGAAAAGCAATCTCAGCAAGAAGGGCAAACCCAAATTTTTATTGAAACTCCTTACCGCAATAATCAACTCCTTGAGGCTATGACAAAGAGTCTAAAAGGGGATACTCTACTATGCGTGGCTTGTAATTTAACTTTGCAAGATGAATTTATCTTATCTCAGCAAGTAAACCTTTGGCAACCTGCGGCGCACGATTTACACAAAAAGCCCTGCATCTTTCTTTTCCTGGCCAAATAAAAAAATAGACAATCAATTTTATAGATCAATCCATTGATCTTGCGCAGGAATTGACGTTGTATTGTAATGCGCAAAGTCTTTTAAATAGACTTCTATACTGGTTCCGAAGGCATCTTCAAAATCAAAATTTCCCCCGCTACGCAAGTACTTTTTAACATTCCCTGCTCCAGCTAAATGAGCCGCCGCCAAAATTCCTGACTCCGTAATTTCAATACCTTTTATTTGCCTTCCGACACTGCGTTTCAAATCTTTTCTCAAAATCCACTTGTTCCTTGCCGTATACCAGAAGAAAGCCTGCTCTTGTAACTCGGATTGCTTCAGAAATCTTTCTTTATCGTGAATCCCTAAAAGAGAAAGCGTATTGATATTGAACTGATATTTACCCAAATATCCGAGACGATTTATGGCTTGATAATCACCGCGAGATTCTTTGAAAGCCAAAGCCTCTTTAAATGCGACAAAGGAATTGTCTAATACAGGAGCATGGTTTGAGTCCTTTGGGGCACTATTAGAGGAATTGAGAGGAACATGATAACACAGTGAAGCATCATCAAAATTGTCAAATGTTCTGTTCGATTGATCGAAACGAGAAACTCCAACAAAACCCATCAGACCGGCAAATATACCAACGAGCCAGTGGGAAGCTAGCCCTTTTTGTCTTAGGTCAATCATAACGTAGGTTAATTAAGATTGGCCCGCAAAAGTAAGTAAAATTTTAATTATTTGATTATCAGTTGTTTAATTATTCTTTCTGAAGAATTTAAGTGGTGGCAAAATCTGCCGCTTTCAGGGCCGATACAATCAATTAGCGCTTAATGCCTTGAGCACTAATCCATTTGATGTAATCCTTGCGTTTTGCGTTATGTTCACTTAAGGACTTCGAAAAGCTGTGGAAACCTGGGCGCTCAGGATCTGCTACAAAGTAATAATAGCCATGAGATTCCGCTTTAAGTACGGCATCAATTGAAGATATATCAGGCATGGTAATGGGCCCTGGTGGCAATCCTATGTATTTGTAGGTGTTATACGGCGAATCTAAGGTTAAGTCTTTATAGAGTACGCGACGAATAACTTGCTCAAAGTCTTGATCCATTTTCTTTTTGGCATAAATTACTGTGGGGTCTGCTTGTAAGGGTATATTACGCCGGATTCGATTTAAATAGACCCCTGCGATCGTGGAGCGTTCAGAAACCTTAACCGATTCTTTTTGCACTACTGCGGCTAGCGATGAAACTTCAAGAGGACTCAGTCCAATGGTTTTGGCCTTTTTTAATCTATCCTCATTCCAAAAGGCTTTATACTCCCCAAGCATCCTTTGGCTAAAACGTTCAGCATCCGTATTCCAATATATTTCATAGGTATTGGGGATGAACAAACTAAGGAGTTGATCAGGAGATACCCCAGCCACTTCAAGAAACTCTGGATCTTTAAAAGCCTCAAGCAAGGTTAAACTATCAGGTTCAATCTTTCGTGCCAAGACTCCGGCTAGGTCCTCAATGCGCTCTTGATTATTGAACTTGAGTAATATTGGTTCATTTTTACTGCGGAGTACGTCGATGATTTCACTATTATTCATGCCCTGCTCTAACACATATCTTCCCGCCTTGGGAAATTCCTTAAGCCTTTTGACACGAGCCATTAACTCAAAATCAGACATACGGGTAATATAAGGTCTTACAGCGTTTAAAACCGTCTCAAAGTCTGGCTCAGAACCAATAAACACATCCACTTTGGCTTCATTCAAAGATAGGTTTTCAGCCCAAATCAAACGATAAGTATAGCGCCCAATGACGACCATTGCAATCATTAACATTACTCCTAAAACAACCCCTTTTGACCTCATTATTTACCTCTAAATTTTTGATAAATCAGCATATCCTGAAATTCACCCTTTTGCTTGCTCCACCAACCTTTGAGCTGAGCACCCTGTTCAAATGAAAGGGACATAAACAAACCAATACTCGCTTTGTTATCGGGCGCAATAAGCGAATAGACTTGATGACAATCTAGGGCATCAAAGGCATAATCGATAATTAAGCGCGCAGCTTCTAGCCCTAAACCTTGTTGTCGAAATGATGGCTCACTAATTAAAATTCCTAGAGCAACCCGTTTGTTGTTGGGGTCAAAATCGAATAGATCGATCAGTCCTATGGGCTGATTGGTTAATTTGTGATGGATGACTAATCTCAGCTGTTGCGACTGATAAATGGATTGGTGGGCCTGATCGATATAAGCCTTAAGGAGATTTCGACTATAGGGAGGATGTTGATCACCAAATAGAGCAAATGCTGGATCATTTTCAGTACGGTATAGATAATCCAGATCATCAGGTTCTAGGGCCCGCAAAAAAATATTTGTGCCAGTTAAATTCACTGAAATTCTCCTTTAAAAACTTTCATTACTGGACCTGTCAGCCAGATATCGCTATAGGCAGAATTGTCACGAACACAAGAAACCGTAATTATACCCCCCAAGGTCTCAAGTGCTATTGACGCTTCATTAAATGCTGCCGTTTCCATTAAGGCAATCGCCGCAGCAGTTGCTCCTGTACCACAGGATAGCGTTTCCGCTTCTACACCACGCTCATAGGTCCGCATGCTGTAACCATCATTATTTTTACAAACAAAATTCACATTAACGCCCCCGGGTTCGAATTCATTTCTCAATTTACGGCCAAGTGTGGCGACATCCAAATCCTTTATGTTATCGTGAAAACAAATCAAATGAGGCGATCCGGTATCTACAAACAGTCCTTGTTTGACCGTCTTGATTTCGGATACATCTCTCATGGAAATACTGATTTCGTTTTGGCCCACGCGAAATTGATGCAAACCATCTGGACCTTCAAAAAGGCCTTCATTGCCGACGTATCCTATATCATGAGCCAAATGGGTCACACAACGCCCACCATTGCCACACATACTGCCCACATGCCCATCAGCATTAAAATAAACCATTTTGAAATCTGCTTGAGTCGAGGATTCGAGAAGAATTAACCCATCAGCACCAATGCCAAAATGACGATGACATAATTTTGAAATTCGCTCAGCGGACTGGTCCCTGAAGTCTCCTTTTGTGTTGTCCACCAGTATAAAATCATTACCGGTTCCGTGGTATTTATAAAAATGCACTGCCATGACTACAAATGTAGTAAAACCGATGCCTCTAGCGCCTTTTCAATCTTTGTTAAATCGTCGTTAATTAAGAAATTTGTTAACACCCAAACGTTTAATCTGTCGTTAATTTTAAAACAAAAAACTTAAAATTTATGAAGCGATTTTTTTCAACCCTAGGAATTAGTGCGATAACAGCAGTCGCCAGTCTTACTGTTTATGATCATTATCAGGAGAAAAATCAATCAAATCCTACAGCGAGCCCCGTGCCCATAGTACAAACTAATTTTAGCTCGATTAACTCCGAAGTTTTGGACACAGATTTTACCCTTGCTGCGGAAAAAACGGTCCATGCGGTAGTCCACGTTAAAAATACCTCAATATCGAGACAACCCGGCAATATGATGGAATTGTTTTTTGGTGGGGGCACCCCAAGAGCCATGGTCGGTACCGGTAGTGGGGTCATCATAAGTCCAGACGGCTACATTATCTCTAACAATCATGTTATTGAACGGACCACAAATTTAGAAGTGACCCTAAATGATAACAGAATTTACACCGCTGAAGTCATCGGGACCGATCCGAAAACGGATATTGCCCTACTCAAAATTGAATCGGACGACCCCCTGCCCTATATCCCTTTTGCAGACTCCGACGCCGTTAAGATTGGACAATGGGTTTTAGCCGTGGGCAACCCCTTTAATCTAACCTCAACCGTGACCGCCGGTATCATCAGCGCAAAAGCGCGGGACCTTAATGAATTTGACAATAATCCACAGTCATTTATACAAACTGATGCTGCCGTAAATCGCGGGAATAGCGGTGGTGCATTGGTCAATACAAACGGAGAGCTCGTTGGCATCAATACCGCGATTACCAGTGAGACTGGTTCCTATGTGGGATATTCATTTGCCGTACCCTCGAATACGGCCAGAAAAGTTATTGAAGATCTACTGGAGTACGGAAACGTTCAGCGTGGTTTTCTCGGTATCCAAGGCAGTGGTTTAGATGCCAAGCGGGCTCAAATGCTTGGCGTTGATGATACGCAAGGAGTCTATGTAGCCAGTGTAGAGGCCGATAGCGGGGCAGAACAAGCCGGTCTCAAGGAAGGCGATGTAATCAAAAATATTGATGGTATCAGTATTTATAAATTCTCAGATCTCACAGGATACCTCAACGCCAAAAGGCCCAATGACATCGTTTCACTCACCTTAAACAGAAAAGGTAAAGAAATGACCAAAAATGTCGTCTTGCGTAAAATTGACACCTACACTATTGCGGATTTAGGCTTGACGGTAAAAAACACCTCAAAAATGCAGCGGGAGAAACGCTCCGTGGATCACGGAGTGATCGTGACGAACGTCAATAACTCAGAACTCCTGAGCATAGGACTTGAGGGCGCCATTATCACCCACGTCAATGATGTGGCAGTAAATACTATTGACGATCTAAAAAATACCGTTGAGAATAAATTTGGCGGGCCCATGAAATTAACGTTTTATGATCGCAATGGAGAAAAAAGCTCGATACTATTTCGATAATTTATAGCATCAAAAGGGTTTAATTTCCCTAAGGGTCCTTTTAAACGCCACTGATTTATAACATTTTTTTCAATACTGCGATTAAATCATACCCAAATAAACACTGGAGTTAGCTTTGATTATTAGCTCGAGTGTTTTTTTTCGCATTTATTTTACGAAAACGTTTTAGTTATCTAATTTTGCCCCCAAAATAAACACAATCAAAGCCAATTTTCTCATGAATTTTGATCAGACCTATAAAAAAGAACTTTCCTTTCAAACCGACCGAAGACGAGCTACCGTTGAACTCATTAAATACATCAGTGACTTATGGTACGAGCATTCTATTGAACTTGTTTTGTTCAGGAATCAATTATTGGATCGCAACGTAAGTGAAATTCTCAACCTTCATGAATATGCTGGGGCCTTTGTGGGTAAATCAATTTCAATATTTGAAAGCGTAGATATAGCCAAAGCGATTTTACAATTAAATCTTCCGGCAGCTAAAATCGATATTGGTAAACTCACACACGAATTTCAACTCAGCAGTCATACAGACCAAAGTTGCATTGACTTTGTCAGTCAAAAACTTAAGGGAGCTAAAAAACAAAAATCCATTGTACCGCAAGATGTTGTCCTCTATGGTTTTGGGCGAATCGGTCGCCTGGTCGCTAGAGAACTAATGACGCGCACCGGAAAGGGCAATATGATGCGTTTGCGCGCTATTGTGACGCGTGGCAAAATGGATCAAAATACCTTAGAAAAAAGAGCTTCGTTACTGCAATACGATTCTGTTCATGGAGATTTCCCTGGAACTGTCGCTGTAGATCTAAAAAACAATGCTTTGGTTATTAACGGCACGACGGTCCATGTGATTTCTGCCAATGGCCCTGAAGAAATAGACTATACGCAATACGGGATAAAAAATGCTTTAGTCATTGACAATACTGGAGCCTTTCGCGATCATGAGGCACTCAGTCGCCATTTAACTTCAAAAGGCGCCACACGTGTTTTGCTCACCGCACCAGGAAAAGGCATTCCAAACATCGTCTATGGGGTAAACCATTTAGAACACAGCCCTAAAAATACACCAATCGTTTCAGCTGCATCTTGCACCACCAATGCCATTACCCCAGTTTTAAAAGTCGTAGACGATCATCTCGGAGTCATTAATGGGCATTTAGAAACCATTCACGCTTATACCAATGACCAAAATTTAGTAGACAATATGCACAGCAAATACCGTCGTGGTCGTGCTGCCGCACTTAATATGGTTATTACCGAAACCGGAGCTGGGCAGGCGGTCAGTCGTGCCCTACCCCATTTTGATGGTAAACTTACGTCAAATGCGATCCGCGTGCCCGTGCCTAACGGATCTCTGGCGATTCTCAATTTAAATCTTGAAAAAGAGACAAGTCCAGAGGCCCTTAATAAACTGATTAAAAAAAATGCCTTAGAAGGTCCGCTTGTCGAGCAAATCAAATATTCTTTAAATAACGAACTGGTCTCAAGTGACATTATCGGCTCCTCTGCCCCATCTATTTTTGACAGCCACGCCACTATTGTACGTCCTGATGGTAAAAATGTCATCTTATATGTCTGGTACGACAATGAATACGGCTACAGCCATCAGGTAATCCGTTTAGCACGTTATATAACAGAAGCCCGCCGATTTACTTATTACTAATGGACAAAGCCAGTCCTGTCTGGTCGTATCTATATCATTATCGACTTAAAGGGCCCAGCCTTCTCGGTAATTTCCTTTGACCCACTTATTGGCGTAATCCCAATTCGTTACACGCATGGCCTCTCCATCCCATAAGATGGTTTTACGTCCAGGATAGTTGTAAGGGGACCAATCGTTTGGACCTTTACCCTCTTTGAGGACTTTATACTGGAAGCCTTTGATGGCTAAATTACCCATGAGCACGGCCTCTGTAAGCGGGCCGCCGTAGGAGAACGGAGAAGACGTTTCACCGCCGTTTAAACAGGCCTCAACAAAGTTACCGGCATGGGTCGTAGTCACCCGGGTTAAGCGTTGCTCGGGCGCAACAAAATCCAACATGCGCTCAGAAGGCAGTAAGCGAGGATTGCGCGAATAGGTATCCGTTACCATAATACCATCAGAACCATGGAAAATACTTCCTCCACTTACATCTCCTGGCATCTCACCGTCTTTGAGTTCTGGCGGAAGATCAGGCATAATTCCCCCATCATACCAGTTTAAACTGATATCATCTTGTAGATTGTTTTTAAATTTTAAACGGACAATAGATGAAGGAGGGCATGCCTCGGGGTAATTGGCCTCAACAAAGTCATTCGACCAAATGGTGGTACAACTCGCCTCTGCTTCATACGGGAATTTTAATCCCAATATTTTAAATGGAGTCTCCATAATATGGCATCCCATGTCCCCCATTGACCCCGTACCGAAGTCCCAAAATCCACGCCACTTAAAGGGTAAATAATTTTCGTTATACGGACGTATTGCGGCTGGACCGAGCCACAGATCCCAATCTAAGGTCTCTGGAATAGGATCTGCTGTGGTAATGTGTTTAAACCCTTGCGGCCAAACAGGGCGATTGGTCCAACAATCAACACGGTGTACTTTGCCGATAACGCCGGCATCAATCCATTCTTGAGCCGTTCTAATTCCGTCTCCTGAGGATCCTTGATTCCCCATTTGGGTAACGATCCCCATCTGGGCGGCCACCTCAGCCATGAGTCTGGCTTCATTAATATTATGCGTCAATGGTTTTTCAACATAGGCATGTTTTTTCTCGCGCATGAAGGGCAAAGCTATAGTGGCATGGGTATGATCTGGCGTGGCCACCATAACGGCATCCATTTCTCCAAGATGATTATCATATAAATGACGGAAATCTCTGTAGCGTTTGGCCTCTGGATGCGCATCATATGAATTTTTTGCCCGTTTGTCATCGACATCACACAAGGCAACAAATTTCACTCTGCCTGTTTCATATAATTCTCTAACGACACTTTCACCGCGTCCTCCAACTCCGACGGCACCTATATATAAGGTGTCACTAGGAGCTACGTGAGACTTTCCAAGGACAAAACTTGGAACAATAGTAAAGGCCGCAGAGGCTGCTGCAGATTTCTGTATAAAGGATCTTCTTTTCATGGATTGCGTTGTTTTAATTGGTCGATGAACTAAAGATAACAAACTTCATTAATAATTCATGATCCCCCAGATAAAAAGCATATGACACTCCTTGCAAGGATGCTATTGCGCATTTATTTTCTAAGTTTGCAACACCAACACTGTCATGGACAGAATACCTATTGGATAACCTTTAAGAGCAGCACAGAAATGCGCATAGATATCATTACCGTATTACCCGAACTCATGCGCAGTCCTTTCGAAGCATCGATTCTTAAACGCGCTATTGAAAAAGGACTCGTTGAGATTCATTTTCATAACTTACGGGATTACAGCGCAAATACCTACAAACAAATTGACGATTATCAATTTGGGGGTGGCGCGGGAATGGTTATGATGATTGAGCCCATAGACAAATGCATTAGTAGCCTGAAAAAAGAGCGGGATTATGACGAAATCATTTATATGACCCCGGATGGCTCTCGCTTTGAGCAAAAAACGGCCAATGAGCTCTCCTTAAAAAAGAACCTTATCATCTTGTGCGGGCATTATAAAGGGGTAGACCAAAGGGTTCGCGATCATTTTATCACCCGTGAAATTTCAGTGGGAGATTTTGTGCTCAGCGGAGGCGAACTTGCGGCAAGTGTGGTTTGTGATGCCATAATACGCCTTATACCTGGAGTACTGAGCAATGAGACCAGTGCTCTGACGGACTCATTTCAAGATGATTTACTCGCTCCTCCTATTTATACCCGACCTGCCCATTACAATGGTTGGGGCGTTCCTCAAATACTGCTCAGCGGAGACATTAAAAAAATTGATCAATGGCGTGAAGACCAAGCCATAGAACGAACCAAAACTAGACGACCAGATCTTTGGTCAAAGCATCAGCAGGAAGAATAATCCAAGGTGATATTCATTTATTAACCTATTGAATACTCCTGTGCAAAAGCCAAAGGCGCATTTCGATAATAAATTCCAATTATTTTAGTCAAAGCCTTGCAGGTCATGCATTTTTAACTATTTTTGCCCACGATTTGCGATAACCTCTGGCGATAGACGTGAATGTTGCGCAAACTAAACAAGATGCATAAAACATGGAATCTTTAATCAAATTTGTTCAAGACGAATTCGTAACAAAAAAGGAATTTCCTGAGTTCTCAGCGGGAGATACCATTACGGTTTACTACGAAATCCGTGAAGGTGAAAAAACGCGTACTCAGTTTTTCCGCGGAGTCGTAATTCAGGTAAAAGGAACAGGAAGTTCAAAAACTTTTACCATCAGAAAAATGTCAGGTACTATTGGTGTAGAACGTATTTTCCCAATTAATTTACCAGCATTACAAAAAATTGAAGTCAACAAACGCGGTAGTGTCCGTAGAAAACGTATCTACTACTTCAGAGAATTGACCGGTAAAAAAGCAAGAATTAAAGAGAAGAAATACTAAATCTCGCTTTACCAAAACACACAAAGGCAGTCCAGACAAGGGCTGCCTTTGTTATTTACAATTGTTGATAACCCCAGTTAAAAAACTGTTGTTATTTACCCTCTTCAAAAATTTTGCAAATTCAAAAAGCTCAGTACTTTAGAACCATCAAAGCGAGACTAATCGCTGCGATATTAAGCAACGTTCTTAAATATACTTTCATGAAAAAAGTCAATTTCTGCACTAGGGGATTTTGGCCTTTTTATTGAAAGGTGAGTCGGTTCCCCTTCAAGGCGAAGTTTGAGAAAATTGATCGGCAAAAGCTGCCACCAGCAAAAGCACTAGCAATAGAGCCTGCAAAAGTCAGCGAAACAGTAATATCTGACTAGAAATAGAACAGAATTACAGAAAGCCATGTTCAACGCATCAAAAAGAGTATTCAACGAGGCTGAAAAGTTTATTAGAAGCAGCAATGTATCTAAGGACGAAAGCCCAAAAGAAAAAACCTCAGGTGTGTCAGGAGCAAGATTTAGTTATCATGCCCCTGTTATCAAACCTCAAAATCCTTTTGGGAATGTCGCTTAAAAAGCAAGTCACAATTGCGGGGGTTTAATAAACCTGCTTCAAACCGTAAAGGTTAATTGGTAACGGCTAGACTCACAAGGAGCCATATCAAAGTATTCGTACGATGATATGGCTTTTCTTGTTTTTGGCCCCCTCTACTTAGGCTCAAAAAAAGTGTTTTTTTGCATTACGCTTCTGCTTCATTTTTTTGAGGCCTTCATCCCTATTCACTATATTTGCAAGCCTTTAAAGAACTCCTAATTGCTAAACGCACAGCACAATGAATTCAACCCCTGATATCTATTATACCATTACCGACGAAGCTCCTTTTTTAGCCACCTATTCACTTTTACCAGTGGTTCAGAAATTTGCAAAACACGCTGGAATAAATATTGATACGGCAGATATTTCTTTAGCGGGACGTATTTTGGCTAGCTTCAACGATTATCTGAATGAAGACCAAAAAACAACAGATGCGCTGCACATGTTGGGAGAATTGGCAAAACGACCCGAGGCAAACATCATAAAACTTCCAAACATAAGTGCTTCGATGCCTCAGCTTTTAAGTGCCATTGAAGAACTTCAAAATAAAGGCTATGCCATTCCTGATTATCCTCATCAGCCACAAAACGATAAGGAACAGGCCATTAAAGCAACCTACGACAAAATAAAAGGAAGCGCGGTTAATCCCGTCTTAAGAGAGGGAAATAGCGACCGCCGAGCACCAATGGCCGTGAAAAATTTCGCTAAAAAGCACCCCCACAAGATGGGCGCTTGGCAGGAGAGCTCAAAGACCAGAGTAGCCACCATGAACCGTGGGGACTTTTTTCACAATGAACAATCAAAGACTTTTGCTGAGCCCAATGCCTTGAGTATTGTGTTAAAATCCGATACAGGAGCGCAAACGGTTTTAAAAGATAATATTAAGGTCCTTCAGGGAGAAATCGTCGATGCGTCATTAATGCAGCGCCAAGAATTAACAAAATTCTTGAGCGAATCCATTGATCAGGCGCAAAATGAAAAGCTTTTACTCTCATTACATATGAAGGCGACCATGATGAAGGTAAGCGACCCTATCATCTTTGGTCATGCGGTAAAAACGTTCTTCGCGCCAGTTTTTGAACAATACGGAAGCGTTTTCAAAGATTTAAACGTAAACGTAAACAATGGATTTAGTGATCTAATCAGTAAAATTCAAAATCTTCCACAGGATCAAAAAAACGCTATAGAAAAAAGTATAAAGGATTGTTACAACAATCGTCCTGACCTCGCGATGGTAAATTCGGACCAAGGAATCACGAATCTCCACGTACCGAACGATGTAATTATCGACGCCTCGATGCCTGCCATGATCCGCAACTCGGGTCAGATGTGGGATAAAGATGGGGCTGTCCAAGACACATTAGCCGTTATCCCGGACAGTTCTTATGCTGGGGTGTATCAAGCGACTATCGATTTTTGTAAGGCACATGGTGCCTTTGATCCAGCAACCATGGGGACCGTCCCCAATGTTGGCTTAATGGCTCAAAAAGCTGAAGAATATGGTTCTCATGATAAAACATTTGAGATAGACCACGCGGGTCAAATTCAGGTTTTAGACCAGCAGGGCAATATGGTATTTGCATTTCAAGTTCAAGCTGGAGATATCTTCAGAATGTGTCAGGTTAAAGATGCTCCAGTTCAAGATTGGGTTAAATTAGCCGTTTCAAGAGCGAAAGCCACCGGTTGGCCAGCTGTGTTTTGGTTAGATGAGCAACGTGCGCATGACTTTGAGTTAATCCAGAAAGTTCATCTTTACCTTGAAGATCATGACACTCAAAATTTAGATTTAAAAATTCTCGCACCTCAAAAAGCTACAGAATATACCCTGGAGCGTTTGGCTCGCGGGGAAAATACAATATCGGTTACGGGGAACGTACTGCGTGATTACTTGACCGATTTATTTCCAATTTTGGAGTTAGGAACAAGTGCTAAAATGTTATCCATTGTTCCCTTAATGAACGGTGGTGGTTTATTCGAAACGGGCGCTGGAGGCTCTGCGCCAAAACATGTCTCTCAATTCACTTCAGAAAATCACCTCAGATGGGATTCTCTCGGAGAATTTTTGGCTCTCGCTGTGTCTTTTGAACATTTTGGTGAAAAAAACAATAACCAAAAAGCCATTATTTTGGCAGAGGCCCTTGATAAAGCCACAGAAAAATTACTCGATCAGCAAAAGTCTCCCTCGCGTAAAGTGCACGAATTAGATAATCGTGGCAGTCACTTATACCTTGCTCTTTATTGGGCTGAGGCTTTGGCCCATCAAGATAAAGATCAAGCCTTAAGCGAACACTTTAGTCCTATTACTAAAAGCTTATTAACGCAGGAGCAAACCATCGTAAACGAACTCAACCAAGTGCAGGGACATCCCGTAGATATAAATGGCTATTACGCCCCAGATATTCAAGCGGTCACCCAGCATATGCAGTGCAGCCTAACCTTTAATCAAATACTCAAAGGAATTTAATGGCGTAGACGCATAAAACATGAAATACAAACACATACGATTTGCCCTCTTTCAAAAAGAGCGCAAAAACCGACTATTTAGCGGCCTATTTGTCTTGCTTTTTTGCCTAGGAATAGTCAATGCCTTTGGTCAACAAGAATACACCATAAGTGGGGTGGTTACTGACCTGAATACAGGAGAAACGCTAATTGGCGTCAATGTTTTGATTCCTGAACTTCGCGCTGGGGTCATCACGAATGCCTACGGATTTTATTCCATTACTTTACCGCAAGGCACTCATGAATTGATTTACAGCACTTTGGGCTATACCATCGAACGAAGAAGTATTGTGTTAAATGCTTCTATGGTGATCGATGTGGCTCTTGGGGAAAATGCAGAAGAACTTGATGAGGTGGTCATAAAAGCGGATGTAGAGGCCCTCGACATTACGACTCCTCAAATGAGTGTCAATAGTCTCACAGCGCAAACCATAAAAAATATTCCAGTCGTTCTAGGTGAAGCTGACGTAATTAAGTCACTATTGTTATTACCTGGGGTGAGTAACGCCGGTGAAGGGGCTTCGGGATTTAATGTGCGTGGTGGTGCTGTCGATCAGAACTTGATTTTACTGGACGAGGCGACTATTTTTAATTCCTCCCACCTATTTGGTTTCTTTTCAGTATTTAATCCAGATGCCATTAAAGACCTTAAGCTTTATAAAGGAAGTATTCCGGCGCGCTATGGATCACGAGTTTCTTCGGTATTAGATATCTATCAAAAAGAAGGAAATAGTAAAAATTTCAAAATGAGTGGTGGTATCGGTGCGGTAGCCAGTCGACTGTTGGTGGAAGGGCCTATAAAAAAGGATCAAGCTGCCTTTTTAGTCGGTGGTCGTGGTTCCTATGCGCATTTATTTCTTCCTTTATTCGACATCGAGAACACAGCTTATTTTTATGATTTAAACACTAAAATCAACTATAAAATTGACGATAGCAACAGTCTTTATTTATCAGGGTATTTTGGTAGAGATTACTTCGGGATACAAGACAGTTTTATCAATAGTTATGGTAATGCGGTTATTAATTTCCGATGGAATCATAACTTTTCAGACAAGCTCTTTTCAAATTTGTCTTTAATTTATTCCAATTATTACTATGGTTTAGAACTCGATTTTGTTGGGTTCAAATGGGATTCTGGTATAGAGAATTTCAATCTTAAATATGATTTCAATCACTATTTAAGTAAAGGTTTGCAGCTCAATTATGGGGTTCAAAATATCTACTATGGTTTTAATCCTGGAAAGATAATTCCCAACAGACCAGACTCGGGAATTGTCGCGGATCAACTCACGCAAAAATATGCTAATGAAGCGGCTCTATATATAGACGTGGAGTGGGAAATTTCACAACGCTTAAGGGCTGAAGTCGGTCTACGTGGCAGTCATTTTATGCGTTTTGGTCAAGATGAATTTCAGCTTTATGCCAATGATACCCCAGTGACTTTTGACCCGTTTCTTCTTATTTACAAAGAGGCAGATCCCACCGAAACCATTCGTGTGGATCGCTGGGAGCGATTAAAAACCTATAGCAATTGGGAGCCGCGTATTGCCGCCTCATACACGATAACAGACGATATTTCACTCAAGGCGAGTTACATAAAGCTTTCACAGTACTTACACCTATTGTCCAACACCAGCAGTCCCACTCCGCTTGATGTTTGGACTCCGAGCGGCCCTTATGTTAAACCACAGCGCCTTGATCAATACGCTGTTGGGGTCTTTAGTTTTTTGAAGGACCGTGCTTATTCCCTTGAAGTCGAGGCCTATTATAAGGATGTTCGTCACCGAATTGACTACATTGATGGGGCTAATTTAATCGCCAACAATGCTATTGAACAAGTCATTCTAGATGGTAACGCACGTGCTTATGGACTTGAGGTTTTATTGCGCAAAAACCAAGGTGCTTTCCAAGGATGGATTGCCTATACCTTATCAAAAAGTGAGCAGAAAACATCGCCTAGAAATGAAAATGAAATTGGGATCAATAATGGCCAGTGGTATAATACCCCTTATGATAAGCCGCACGATTTATCCATATATGGTACATATACCTTAAACGATCGCTGGAAAATAAACAGCAATTTTATTTATCAAACCGGTCTGCCTACTAATTATCCCATCGGACAATTTGATTTTCAAGGTATAGTGGTTCCTTATTATGGTTTGCGCAATGAACAGAGGTTACCTGATTACCACAGAATAGATTTATCGGCCACCTATACGCCTAAGCGTAAATCAAATGCCCTGTATCAGAGTGAGTGGGTCTTCAGCATTTACAATGTCTACAACAGAATGAATGCGGCGTCGATTAATTTTAGGCAAAACGCTGATACCGGGGTTAATGAGGCCGTACGCACCTCTATTTTTGGCCTTGTTCCAGCGGTTACTTATAATTTTAAATTTTAAGCCATGAAGCGATTAATTTTTATATTATCTATTTTCTCTCTTCTATGGACTTCATGTCAAGAAGTAATTACAGTGGACCTCCCAAGTCAAGAGCCTAAGCTTATTGTAGATGCTTTAGTACGTATTGACACCTCTGAGAGCACAACACTCGTCTCGATTGAAGTGCGACAGACAAGTGATTTCTTTGGAGAAATCGCACCGGTTTCAGTTGACCAAATGACTCTAAGTAACCTTGATAACCCAGGCAATAATACTGATCAGGTTCTCGATGAAACCGAACCAGGATCTGGTGTTTACCAGCAAGTATTTTCAACACAAGAACTTGTCCGAGATCGCTGGTTTCTACAAATTGATTATCAGGGCGAGCTTTATGTCGCTGAATCACGCATGCAATACTCTGTACCCATTGATCAATTGACTATTGGTGACGGCAGTTTATTTTCAGAGGAATCGACAGAATTGCTCGTTCAATACTCTGATATTGGGGATCGTCAGGACTATTATTTATTTGATTATGGAAATGGAGACTTTTTTGCCTCTGAAGACATCTTTTACGATGGACAACAGTTTGCATTCTCTTATTTCTACGATGAGGAATTTGATCCGGGAGAAATCCTAACAGTAAGTATAATGGGGATTGATCGAGACTTTTTTAATTATATGAATCTCCTGCGCGAACAAAAGGAAGGCGGTTTTGGGCCTTTTGCCTCCCCTGCGGTTTCGGTGCGAGGAAATTTGATTAATGCCACCGATATTGACAACAATAACAATTACAATAATGTCAATAACCCAGATAACTACGCCTTAGGTTATTTTGCTTTGGTTCAAGAGTATCGTGAGAGCATAGTAGTAGAATAAATTAACTGGCGAAGCTTTTAGTTTGAATTAGGTTTAACTATCTTCATGACTCTAAACTATTATTTTGTTGCCAACCAGTACTACCGAGTCCGATTCACTCCACAGAGATTTAGAAAAAAAATCTATTTCTGAACTCCTATATTTAATGAATGAAGAGGACCAAAAGGTCCCTTTAGCCGTAAATGCGGTTATTCCTGAGATTAAAGCGATCGTCTCTGTTATTGTTGAAAAAATGAAACAAGGCGGGCGGTTATTTTATATCGGCGCAGGGACAAGTGGCCGTTTAGGCATACTTGATGCCAGTGAATGTCCACCAACCTTTGGAGTGCCGCACGATTTAGTTATTGGACTAATCGCTGGCGGCGATGGTGCCATTAGAAAGGCCGTAGAATTTGCAGAGGACAGTGCAACCCAGGCGTGGATTGATTTACAAGACCATGGAATTTATAAAAATGATGTGGTTATCGGTATCGCAGCCTCAGGGCGTACCCCCTACGTCGTAGAAGGGCTGAATATGTGTAAATCAAATGGAATTGTAACCGGAGGAATAAGTTGTAACCTAGACAGTCCACTCGTAGCCATTGCTGACTTTCCCATTGCAGTTAATGTGGGGCCAGAATTTCTTACGGGCAGTACGAGACTCAAAGCAGGTACAGCGCAAAAACTCATACTCAATATGATTACCACGACAACGATGATACAATTGGGGCGTGTGCAGGATAATAAAATGATAGACATGCAATTGAGCAACAATAAACTCGTAGAACGCGGTATTATTATGCTTATGGATTTTGGTCAGATTACCCGGGAACATGCGATAGCCCTGATTAAGATGCATGGCAGTGTTCGAGAAGCTTTAAAAACACTCCAATGAATAAAAAGTCAGTGCTCATTCAAGCCATCAAAATACTGGGTTTTGGCTTAATACTTTTAGTCATAAGTACCTACTTGTTGAATTTTGCCTTTATCAACAAAAATATAATTCCCCTTTACGTCGTGTTACCCCTCGGGATTATTGGTGTTGCAGCAACGATCTACACTTTATTTCGTGGCATACGCAAGTTTGTCTCCGTCTTTTTTGACCATTAGCGGATAAGGATAAATCATCATAACACCCCTCACGAGTAATAGGGTGAGTAGAAAAATCTACTGACGCATCAGCGCAATTGTTTTTTCACCTTTTTTACCGGAAAATTTAATAAAGTATACTCCACTAGGTAATGTAGAAACATCGATACGCCCTTCAAAACCTTGAACGGAGTCTTCCATAAGCATTTGACCCATATTATTGAATACACTAAAATGCTGAACGAAGTTTGAAGCGCTGAAATTAACCACATTAGCAGCTGGGTTTGGAGCCATTTTAATGACTCCATCCGCCCATTCAGATATTCCCAGGACATTAATTGTAATCGTAACCGCCAGTGGTAGACTCGGACAACCATCTACAATTTGTATGGCATAATAAGTAGCATTATCAAGGAGTGTCCCTGGGGCTAATGGATTTGTATTATTTAAGGCATCGGATTCTGTGGCAAACCAAATTACATCGCTAGGATCAACCACAATGTCCTCAATAGTAGCGCCTTCATTAAAAGTTTGATTCGCAACACCAACTGGAGTCGGTGGGGTGTTACAGGGCGATAGGTTTAGTTTGGTAAAATATTGTGAGGACTCCGGCCATAATTGGGTCGTATTGCCACTTGATGGATCCAATATCTTTACGCCATAATTGGTTCCGGCACTGAGTAATATTTGACCGTTACCTAATGGCATTACGCCGCGTAAACTCCCCTCTTGCCAGAAATCAACAATAGTCCCATTCACGCGACTGAATTCATATAGCCCCGCGATATTTGCTCCATTATTACTAAATACAGCGGCAAAAACAGAATTATTGTTTGGAGCTAGTTCCAATTGTTGAATAAACGTAACCACTCCCGTCTGTACTAAGTCCCCCAACAAATTGCCCTGATAATCCCGTCTTTCAATACGGGTATCATTACCTATATAAGAGATATAGACTTCATTATTTCCAACATCGAGAATATCAAAAGATAAACCTACAGTCGGTAAATTACCCAAAACATTCCCTTGGTAATCCAGACGCACTATAGCTGAACCAGGTGCTCCGTTGTTCGTGCCAGCATTGGTCACCCAAACTTCACTACCTATGACCGACAATCCTTTTATATTATCAAGGCCCGTATCGATGGTACTCAAATAAATACCTGTCAAATCAAAGCGATCTATACGATCCGCAGTTTGATCAGTAATCCAAATTTCCTCCCCAACTTGAGTGATGTCTTTTGGCTGACCCTGATTTAAAGGTGTTAAATCGATGAAGGAAGGATTTATAATCGACCCATCAAAAGGATCTAATAAAACAATATTGGGCTCATTAATAACCGCAATAACATCTTGAGCAGTTATCTTGAAAACACTTATGATAAAGAATAGACTAAGGGATAACAGTTTTTTATTCATAAAGTAAAGTACCTATCGTAAAACTTAATTCAACAAATTCATTACAAATTTAGCAAAAAAAAAGCCCGCTATATTACTATAGCGGGCTTAGAAGAAGGCGGCGACCTACTTTCCCACAGGAATGCAGTATCATCGGCGCAGTCGGGCTTAACTTCCCTGTTCGGAATGGTAAGGGGTGAGCCCCGACGCAATAGCCACCTTAATTTTCATCTTTCAATACTGAAAGACGGCTTTCGTTAAAAACAAAAGCACCAATAACATAACATAAAGGAAAAGAAAAACGCATTTAACAATTTTTCGCAAACAAAAAGAGTGTGCTCCCCTCCCGAAGGAGGGGAACGTTGTACATAAGCATACGGGTAATTAGTACCACTCGGCTACGCACGTTACCGCACTTCCACCTGTGGCCTATCAACGTGGTAGTCTCCCACGACCCTTTAAAGAAATCTCATCTTGTGGTGGGTTTCGCGCTTATATGCTTTCAGCGCTTATCCCTTCCCGACGTAGCTACCCAGCAATGCCCCGGGCGGGACAACTGGTACACCAGAGGTCAGTCCAACTCGGTCCTCTCGTACTAGAGTCAGATCCACTCAAATTTCTAACGCCCACTGTAGATAGAGACCGAACTGTCTCACGACGTTCTGAACCCAGCTCGCGTGCCACTTTAATGGGCGAACAGCCCAACCCTTGGGACCTTCTCCAGCCCCAGGATGTGACGAGCCGACATCGAGGTGCCAAACCCCCCCGTCGATGTGAGCTCT
>Ga0181555_1000702_pt1 | contig 32090 bp, 47 predicted proteins | sample 011ome_15_FD_145601 | JGI IMG/M metagenome (GOLD analysis project Ga0181555, IMG submission 145601) | Coastal salt marsh microbial communities from the Groves Creek Marsh, Skidaway Island, Georgia - 011504AT metaG (spades assembly) | ecosystem: Environmental > Aquatic > Marine > Intertidal zone...
AACATTCAATTTTGTAAAACACTATATGGTAATAGAATGAGTAATTGGTATTGTAATAACGGAGTTGATGTATCCGATTTAAAAGATAATGAATATGACTTCATTATGTCAACCATTGCACTTCAACATATACCAGTTTATGATATAAGAAAATCATTAATTAGTGATTTACTTCGTACATTAAAACCCGGTGGATTATTTTCATTTCAAATGGGATATGGTGAAGGATTGGAATCACCATTGGGACCTAGAAGTGCATATTATACCAATACATATGATGCTCATGGGACTAATTCACATCACGATGTTAGAGTACATAACGAATCTGATGTAATTGAAGATTTAACAAATATTGGATATACTAATATAACAACTGAAGTTAAAGAATCTTATTCCGATAGTGGTCACACTCATTGGATTTATGTAAAAGCTTATAAACCCGAATAATGACGAAATACCAAAGAATAACATTTGTAATTCCGTGTAGAAATAATTTAAGATTTTTACAACAAGCCGTAGGTTCAATTGAAGAACATTATGGAGATGGACATGATATTGTAATCTTAGATGATGCATCGGATGATAATAGTTGGGTGTGGATAGAGAGTTACGCATCCGATAGAGATAACATCATTACTTACCGAAACGATAGTAGTGATAGAGTTGGACATACGGTATTGTATGATATAGGTATTCAATTAGCTAAAACACCAATCGTATCTATACTACATTCAGATATGATTGTAACTCCAAACTATGTTGGTAATATGTTGAAACATCTCAAACCAATGAGTGTAGTTTCAGCCACTAGAGTTGAACCACCACTTCATCCACCTGGACCTGAGAAGTATGTTCAGAATTTCGGAATGGATGTGGATGAGTTTACTGATTCCAAATCCGATTTCTTAAAATTTGTATATGAAGCTGAATATCTAAATGAAGGTAAAGTTACTGATGGTATATTTGCACCTTGGATGTTATATAAGGAAGATTTCACATCAATTGGTGGGCATGATAAATTATTCGCACCAATGGAGTTGGAGGATTCTGATATCTTCAATAGATTTTTACTAAATGGATATGAACTGATTCAAAGTAGAGATGCATTTGTATATCATATGACTTGTAGAGGTAGTAGATTCAAAGATGGAATTGAAATTGAAAAGGAGATTCCACTACCCGATGGAACAATTTGGTACAAACCAAAAGATTCCGAAGAGTACACTATTCTCAGACAACACAAATTCAGAGAGTGGTGGAGAAAGTGGCATACTGATGTATTACATGATGAATTTATGATGCCAATCGTTCCAAGTAGATATGATATTGGTTTCATTGTTAAGAATTGTAATACTCAAATTCTTTCAATCTTAGAACCTTGGTGTGATACTATTTATGTGGATTGTGATTATAGCGGATATGTTGATGCTGAAAATGAAAAATCAGAATATGATATAACTGATAGAGTTAAACCATATGATAACGAAAAGAACAATCGTATCCTTATTTCATTTGATGCTACTAAATTGACAAATCAACACTTTACTGAGTTCATTAAACAATTACCATTTATTATAGAAGAAACTGGTGAGACTGGTTCATTTAATTGGGATATATTCAAATTGGATATTATCTCTTTAGAAGAAGTTGATATGATTCAACCACACTTTAAAAATGTATTCTAATGAGTAAGAAAACTTTAGTTTGTATTCACATCATGCCAAATGAAATAGAGATGTTTCAAAAGTTTATGATTCAATATCGTAAGGCTCTTATGTATTGTACTGATTATGATGTTTATTTGAAGGCAACATTGAATCTAAATCCAAAGTTGACAGATTGGGATAATAGTGAACTAAAACAGGATTATTTCATTAAGATATTTAACGAACAATTCCAATACAAAGATATAAATCAGATTAATGAGATTGTATTGGATGATTCTATGTGGGGAACTACTCAACAAAAGAGAGAAGTAATTAGAATGGATTACTTTGACCAATTTATATTTGTAGATACGGATATTGTATTACATGAACATCAATTGATGTATCAACTAAAGGCATCTGAATTACTAAATGGTAAGTACATACTTTCACCAGCTATTCCAAAGTGGTTTGATATGAGTTGGGATGTATTAGTTGATGGTACTATGAGAGATACTGAATTTAATACTAAAGAAACTTTGGATAGTGTATATACACAACAACCATCAAAAATATCACTTAAACAAATTCCAACAATCAAATTTGGATGTGGTATGCATACTTTGTACTCAAAGGAGTTTTGGAAATTCATCGGAATACCTGAATCATTTGGTGGATATGGACCTGAAGATACGTTTGGTATGATGGCATCAATAGGAGCTATTAGGAAGGGATACGATATCAAACAATATGTATTAGATGGTATATATATTACAGAGGATTGGATAAATAGAGAGCCATCTATCAAAGATAAAATTAAAAAGGCAGATTTAAAAACCGATTTCTATAAAGAAGCCAATTCACACTTACCATCCGAACTACATAGTTTCATAGGAAGGATTTAACCTTTTATTACATCCATTAATATTTATAAGTGAATATGTTGTATCAATTAGTTACTTGTATTTAACTAAATAAATATATTATGGCATTTAAAGACATTTTTAAAGACAACAATGACTTCAACGAAAAAAATATCGTTGGATTTGCATCATTTGCAGTAATGGCAATATTCGCAGCAGCGGATATCGTAACTGGTATAATGGGAACTGAATTAATAATCGATGATACGGTATTTAATTCATTTGTAATTATCACATTAGGTTCGTTTGGAATTGATGGGGCAACTAAAATATTCAAAAAGGAAGAATAATGATATGGGACACCTCCCAATAGGGGGGTGTTCACTCATTAAATAAAAATATCTTTATATTTATTGTAGAGATAGTATAAAAGAATAAATTATGAAACTATTAGAAGAACACTTAGTTGAAAAGTATGAGGGTAAATTCACTATTGAGCAATTGGTGAATGAAGGTATTCCTAAACTTTTTATGAAAATAGAAGCGGTTAAAAAAGAAATCACAAAGTTAGAAGCTGACAGAAAGAAAGCTGTTGTACCTTATAACAATGAGAAAGACCCTGCTAAGAGAGAGAAGTTACTCAATATCCTAAAGGATTTGACCAAAAAAATAAATGCACGTAGAAAGAATCTTGTTCAATTACAGGATATGGAAGATAAGTATGTTTCCAATCTATCTGCTGATGCTGAGTTAGAATTATCAGAAGATACTGATTTAGGACATCAAGATGATGAACCTGGTATGTTAAGAGCTGACTTAAGTGTTATTGAAAGATATGCCGAAGAGTTAGGTGAACTTATGGCTGAGTTTGAAGCTAGTGGTGAGGAGATTGATTTCCCACATTGGTGGCAAGCTAAAATTATTAAAGCTAAGGATTACATAGTATCCGCACAACATTACCTTAGAGCTGAATTGGATAAAGAAAACTAAAAACTAATCATGCAAACTGAATCATTATACGCAGTATTTATCACATTGGTTACCGTCTTAGGTTCCGCTGGAGCTTGGAGGTACTATGAAAAACGTGCTCAATACAAAAAAGAAGAAGAGGATTTCATCAAAGATGATTGCGCAAAGCGTATTGATAGGTTGGAGGAACTATTAGAACGTAGTTCAAACGAAAAAGATGACCTTAGAGAAAAAATATTAGAACTTACAAAGGATTTAGCAGAACTAAGTGTTAAAGTACAATATTTGGAAAGAGAAAACTTACGATTATTGGAATTAAATAATCAGTTTTTAACTTCCAAAAATTTGGATAAATCCTAAAAATTTAGTATATTAGTATGTTAATAAAGGAACAAGAAGATATGATAGCAAGAAGTTTATTCTCAGAATCAAAGAAACTAAGGGTGTTTGATTTTGATGAAACTTTGGTTCTTACTAAATCATACATATACGTTAAACAACCCAATGGTAAAGAGAAGAAATTAACACCTGCACAATTCGCAGTTTATACTGAGAAACCAGGTGAAGAGTATGATTTCAGAGATTTCTACTCAGTTCAAGAACCACAGGAGTTGAAAAGAATCACCAAAGTATTAAAGAGAATCATTCAGAAAAATAGTGGTGATGGTGTATTCATCTTAACTGCAAGACCTCAAGCAGTAGATAAGCACGTAGCAAAATACTTAAAAGATATTGGTATCAATCAAAAAATACCTGTAACTGGATTACAAAACAATAATCCAAAGGCAAAAGCAGATTGGATTGAGGATAAGATTGATAACGAAGGATACGATGATGTGTACTTTGCAGATGATTCTATTAAGAATGTAGAGGCTGTAAAAAAGATGTTAAGAACTAAGAACGTAAAGTGGAGAGTACAACATATAAAACACTAATTCCCATATTTATAAATTAATAGAACACTATATTATGAAAATCGATATTAAAGCAGGTGGTATGAAGTATTCGGTAGATTTTAAAATGATGCCGGGTCAACGAGATACTCACCTTATTGCAATTGCAAAATCTTCTAAGGATTTAGATGAATTACAAACAGCTATTCTTAATAGAGGAGCCGGCGATGATATGATTGGTGTGATTATTGCTAAAGTAGTTGAGAAGAAACTAAAGTTACCAATTGATGTAGACCACTCATATCAAGGAGCAGGTTATGGATTTAAATTCGATACATATTCAATTGCACAAAAATTAAAATAAGATGGCTAAACCTAAGATTAAACATACCATTACTAAAAAAGAGTGGAACAAAAAGCATAAGGATTTCAAAACCACAATTGATGGTGTACCTTATATAATGATGTACAGTGATAAAGATGGTACATATCTAACACCAGTTAAAATTGTTGAAGCTACTGATGCAGAGGAGCAAGAGTTCCATTCAGAATTAGATAAGTTGGTTCACAAAACTTTTGGTAAGAGTCCTGAAGAAGAGGAAATGGATGAATCGGTAAACGAAGGAAGTTTTAGTGAGATTGATATTATGGCTAAAGCAGCTCGTAACTTTAATGAGTTTGTAAAAGAATTCTACAAAGATTTCAGAGATTTCCCAAAAGATAAAGATACCTTAAAGTGGTTGAAAAGTTTATATGCTGGTAGAAGCGCATTCGAATCGGTAAACGAATTGGATATGAATGACCCAATCTTAGTAAAACTCAGAGCATTGCAGATGAGAAAGAACAAAGAAGCTGCAAAAAAGATTGATACTGAGAAACAAAACAAAAATGCCATCAAAATCAAAGCACTCAAAAAGAAGAGAGCAGAGGTAATGAGAGATATGGAGCAAGAAGCTGAACCGGAAGGTGGTAAGATTGCTGATAGATATGGTAAACTTCTAAATAAGATTGATACCGATATCATCAAATTAGGTGGCAACCCAATGAGTGAGGGAATGGTTAAACCAAAAAGTGGACACACCTACTACCAATTAACAAAAGATTTTCCAATAAAGTATATCACTGGTAAGTATGGTATGGGATTAGAAGTTCCTGGTGTATTGATTAAAAACAAAAGTGGATACATTGATGGTAAGAAAGGAGCATATCTAATTGATTACTTTAATGCTCTTTACTATGTGGATATGAAGAAGAAATTCGCATCTCCTGTTTACTCATTAAGAGACCAAGATAAATTCAGTAGAGGTAGTATCACACAAGTTGATATGGCGCCCGAACATTCTGATTGGAAAAAATATCTTAAAGAAGTAGTAAACGAAAACGATGGTGTTTACTTTAAATCATATACAGCTGCAATTGAAGCAGCTAGAGCAGCAGCTTTGAAAAAAGGATTTGAAGTTGAAGATGATGAAATGTTCACCAAAGTTGGTATGAATTCAAAAAGACCTTCAGTTGGTAAAACAACGAGAGTATCTTTGGAGTTGACTAAGGCTGGTAAACCACAAAGAAAGATGTTACATATCCAAGTCTATGGAATGAAAAACGGATATGAGTTAAACTCATACATAAACTAATTATATTAATTGTTACACTAATGAGTAAAGGAAAAGCTAGAGTATCGGTGGAGGTTCGTAATGGAGATATCAACCGAGCTTTAAAATTATTTAAACGAAGAGGGTTTGATAGTGGACATATTCAAGAATTAAAGGATAGAAAAACTTACACTAAACCAACTACTTCAAATAGAAAGCAAAAGCAAAGAGCAGTTCATTTACAAGAGTTAAAGACAATTGAAGATAAAGTTGAAAGAGGTGATTTGAAATTAAACCCACCCAAAAAGAATAAAAAGAGATAAACAAAGATGGCAGAAAATATTAAAATATCGGCGTTAAATGAGTTAGCATCCGGCTCTATTCAAGGAGCTACGATAGTTCCTGTTGTGGATGGTGGAGTTACTTTAAAAACACAAATGTCATCAATTAAGGCATTTACTAATTCAGATGTTGCAACCGATACTGAGTTAACTAATGCAGTTTCTGCTTTAAATAATACAATCAACGCATTAGATACCGATGATATACCGGAAGGTTCTGCTCAATATTATACCGATGCAAGGGTACAAACTAAAATTGATTCATTAGGACTTCTTAGTGGTTCATTACCTGCTACTTTCAATTTAGGTGTTATTGGTGGTGGAACTTCAGTAAGTAATGTTGATTCCATTACCTTATATGGTGCAAATGTAATTGATAATGGTAGTGGTGATATCGATGTATCTATCAATAGTGGTTCATTAACTGTTATAAATGGTGGAACCAATATCACTTCCGTTAATACTATTAATTTAAGTGGTGGCACTTTAACTGATAATGGTGGTGGTGATGTAACAATTGGACTTGGTTCATTTACTGTTGAAGATATCGCGGGTGATTCTATTAGTGATGTAACTAAATTAAATTTTGATGGTATTTCCTCATTATCAGATGATGGTAATGGTGAGGTAACTGTAACAATATCAACACCAGCCGCAACCGATTTAACCTCATTAAACACATTCACCGGTTCTATCGATGGTAGAGTAACTACATTAGAATCAGCTGAAGTAGATAATAACAACACATCTTTAAATACATTTACTGGTTCATTCTCATCATCTGTTGAGAGTAGAGTAACCACATTAGAAACTGCTGGAGGTGGTGGGTCTGTTGATGGAACTATTTCTGGTTCTCAACAAATAACTGATTTTGGATTTGTTTCATCATCTGTACGATTTGTTGGATTGGGATTGGTATCAATATCATCTGCTAGTAATGATTATGGTGAAAGTGTTGAAATACAAGTTACTCCTGGTGGTGGGGGTGAAGTTGGTGTTGCTTATGATGCTGATTACCACATCATATCACAATCAGTTAGTTTGCCAGGTGAATCAAATATAATCCTAACCGATGTAAAGTTGGGAACGGGATTGCAAGATTTCAAATTCATAGATTTCTCAGAATCATTAGACAGTAGATTTGGTTCTGGTGGTGGTAGTGATTACATATCGAATGTAGTATTTTCGGAAAATCAATTAACATTCACTGGTCAAAATAATGCATTCAATGGAGTTGTATCTTTAAGTGAAGGTATTTTATCATCATCACTTCAAATTACTAATTTTGGGTTCTTACAAGAATCTGATATAGCTAGTGTTTTACCACAAGGAACCATATCTGGTTCTACTCAGATAGTAGAAAACGGATTTGTTACCACCGATTCAACATCATCTTTTGCACTTAATGATAATATAACAGGTTCATTTACCGAACTATCCGCATCTATTGCATCTGATATAGCTGGAATTTCTGGAGTATCTGAAACAACGTTAGGTGATGTAACTGCATCTATACTAAATGGTGGTGCATTTGATGGTGAAGGAAACCCTATAACACTAATATCATCATCAACGCAGGTTAGTTATTCTAACTTAAATGGATTACCATATTTTATTGGTGATGGTGTTTCTATAACAAGTGGTTCTGATGTTGAATCAATACCATATTTTAACTTATCAGCGGGTATTAGTGATTATATACTAGCACATACCGCATCTCTGAATTATCATTCGGCATCTATATCAGCATCGGTTGATTCATTGATAGTAGATAGTGGTTCATTCTCAGATAGAGTAACGGCTGTTGAAGTTAGTAGTGGTACTGCTAGATTTGATAGTTTAGAAGCCAGAACTGGTTCAGTAGATAATAGTATTAATGAATTAAATACATTTACAGGTTCATTCTCAGCATCAGTTGCTGACAGATTTGAAGCTGTTGAAGGTGCCGGTGGTGGAGCAGATTATGTATCGGATGTACAATTAAGTGGAACAATTTTAACTTTTACTGGACAGGGTTCCGCATTTAATAATACTGTTGAATTATCATCACTATCTACAACCGCATTAACCGAAGCATCTTTTGGTGTGGTATCACAATCATATGATTTATCAGAAACCAATTTACAAATTGGAAATGTAGTTATTGGTGGTGTAAGTGGTGATGTTACGTTAACTACTGTATCTCAATCATTTGATAGTAGGATAAACGCATTAGATGCGGCAAGTGGAGCAACTCAATTAAGTGAATTATCCGATGTTGGTAATATAACTATTGATGTAGCAAATGGGGATATACTTTTATATGATTCGGTTGAGCAAGAATTCACACATAGTAAGGCTTTAAATGGTGATTATACTTTAACTGGTTCATTGGATACTAAAGGTTCTGTGGATGTGAGTGGTTCTATAACTGTATTAGGTACGGTAACCGCTGATTCATTTATAGCAGGTGATGTGGGTACACCAACCATAAATTCAGCAACTGACTTAGATATGTCAGCTACTAACGCTGTTAATATAGATGGTGGTGGTATTAACCTAACCGCCGCAGGTAGTGGTGTGATTTTATCTTCATCGGCTGATATTACTGTTAACTATATGTTGACTTTAGGAAAAACCATAGGAGAACCAACAACATCTCCGGTCACTGGTAGTATTATGAATAGTGGTAGTATAGATTCCGATTCTAAACTATGGTTCTTTAATGGTACTGAATGGAAAGAAATCGCATTCGTATAAACCTATAACGTATGGTAACTTATAATGTAATACTTAGAAAGGATGTAGATTATCAATCCTTTTGGGATGATATGGAAAACGAAAACGATGGGGGTAATTTATACATTCCCAATCGTAGAGTTGATTCACCCAATCTAAGATTAAATTCACAAAGACAAACTTGGTACACATTAAGTGAAGAAGAGGCTGATATTGTAAGAAACGATGAAAGAGTTCTTGCAGTAGAAATTCCACCTGAAGATAGACCCGATATTATACTTACACCAAGAGCAACTCAAGAAGGTACATTTACCAAAACAACATCGGATAGTGGTACTTATCAAAATTGGGGATTAATCAGAACATTATCCAAAGATAATAATTATGGTACAAGCACAACCACATCTGAAAGTTACACATACACATTAACTGGTAAAGGTGTTGATGTTGTAATACAAGATAGTGGTATTCAGATAGACCATCCAGAATGGGCTGATAGATTTGAATCGGTAGATTGGGGTTCTTATAGTGGAGGTGCATTTACTCAAAATGTAAATCACGATAGAGATTACGATGGACATGGTTCACATTGTGCTGGTATTGCTGCCGGTAAAACATTTGGATTTGCTAGAGGAGCCAAAGTACTTCATCAAAAGATAGCAGGTTTAGAGGGTAGTACTGATTCTGGAACTGGTATATCATATACAAATGCGTTTGATGCTATTAAAGGTTGGCATAATGCTAAATCAATTGACCCAATAACTGGATATAAAAGACCAACTGTTGTAAATATGAGTTGGGGATTTCTGAGTACATTTACAAACGCTGAAATCACAACCATTGCTTATAGAGGTGCGGATTATAGTGGAACTCAAATTGATTCAACATCGGAGAGAGAAAATAACTATGGTTTAATGTATTCTTTATTTGATTTAACACCAACCTATGCAGCTAACAACAGAATTGTATCTGTTGATACTGATATTGAAGAGTTATTAGAAGCTGGGGTTCATATATGTGTTGCTGCGGGGAACCGAAGTAATAAGATAGATGAGATTGGTGGAACTGATTATAATAACAGTTGGACTCATTCAACATATGGTGTTAAGTATTATCATAGAGGTTCTTCTCCATATGGAGATGCATTGAATGATGGTTCACCAAGAGCAATCATAGTAGGTAATATGGATTCATCAGTTAATGATGTAACAAACGATAGAAAATCAACATCATCTGAATGTGGACCCGGTGTTGATATCTACGCACCCGGAACCAATATTATGAGTGCAACATCAACTACAAACAAATGGGGCAGTGGTTCTCAGAATTACTATTTAAACTCATCGTTCAGACAAACAAATATAAGTGGAACATCGATGGCATCACCTCAAGTAGCAGGTGTGTTGGCGTGTATGTTGGAACTACACCCAGAATGGACTCCAGCCCAAGCAAAGCAATGGTTATTGGATAATGCTGGTTCGGCAATTCTAAATACTGGTACTGGAAACGATTGGACAAATGATAGAAGTTTGAAGGGCGGTGTGGCTAAAGTATTACATATGCCATTCTCAAATCCAACACCAGTTACAATAAGTGGTGGGATATCTATGAATTTCAATATAGGTATCAAAGAAAGATAGAACTTTCTAAAATTTTAATATATATAATAAAGGAATAATAAAATGATTTTTGAAGAGATAACAGAAGAAGTATTAAATGAGAAGTTAATCACCTATGGTAATAGAAAACCATATGGACAGGTGGTATTCGTTGCAGGTGGAGCTGGTAGTGGAAAGGGATTTGCCATTAAAAACTTTTTAGATTCATCATCTTTTAGAGTTAGGGATGTTGATGAAACTAAGAGCAAACTTCAAGACCTAAATAGAATGGGTAAGTTGAGTATTGATTCTATAATTAAAAAGTATGGTAGAAATATCACACCTAAAGATTTGGATTTAATTAACAAAGTTAAAAAAGATGGATATAAGTTGGCAGATTTAGAACTTACAAATCCAGACCACGTATATGTTCTACATCAATTGGTAGATGCAATGGGTATCAAAGATAAATCGTTGACAGCTTTATTGAGTGGGAAATCTAATCCAAAAACTCTTCCAAACATATTATTCGATATCACTGCAAAGAAAGTAACATCAATAACGGATGTAATAGCTCAGTTAAAAAACGTTGGATACAAAGCAGATAACATTCACTTAACTTGGGTACTTACAAACTTTGTTACCGCAATGGTTAACAATAAGAGTAGAGCAAGAATGGTACCTGAAGATATCTTATTAAAAACACACATTGGTGCGGCAAACACTGTTTGGGGATTGATAACTAAAGCACTTCCAAAAGGAATGAATGGTAGAGTGGATGTAATACTTAACAACCCAGAAAATACTGTATTTTATACTGATGAAGATGGTAAAACTATTAAAGGTGGTGTAAAGGGATTCCTATCTCTACCACTTAAAAAAGCTGGTGGTGGAATCTTCCCAGAAAAATTTTGGAAAGATAAATTGTTCAGATGGGTTAAGGATAATGCACCTGATGAGATTACAGCAAATATGACAGAATCAATTGAGGAAGCTAACAATGAGTATGTAACTTATGTTGATACTATGAAGGGTAAACGCTTAATCAAAGTACATGCATCTAAGAGAGGAGCTGAGTTATTTAAAAACAAAAACTCAGATAGGATGTTAACTATAAAGGGTGTGGAATCATTTGGTTACATGCCTAAGCAGGAGTGGGATACTAAAGAAGCTAGATACGCTATTAAGTAAATCACTTAACATAAAACAAATTAGAGAAAAGGTTGGATATTCCAACCTTTTTTCGTATATTAGTGGTACTATAAGAAATTTAAGTTTTGTGTATGAAAAAGAGATTACTCTATATTTATATACATAAGAACAGAAACTTAAAATAGTATATAATAATGGAAGAAGTTATAAACAATGAAGAAGATGGTGGAAAGTTGTTTCCACACTTAGACCCTACTAAAGATTTATCGGCTGCACCTAAGCAACGAACCAAACGAGGTTTGGGAGCTAGACCTTTAATGGAATCTGAAATAAAAGATGTTCAGCAAAAAGCACGTTCTGCTGCTGAGGCTGCACGATTGTTGGGAGTATCATATAACACATATAAAAAATACGCTAGAGAATATGGTATCTTTGAGGATTTGAAGAATCCACATGGTATTGGTATTCGTAAGGGTAGTAATCCACATTCATTAGCTCATGGATTAGATGATATCATAGCTGGTAAACATCCTGAATATCCTACTTGGAAATTAAAGAAACGATTGTTGGATAATGGGTATATGTTAGAGAAGTGTAACAATTGTGGATTTGAAGAAAGAAGGGTAACTGATTTCAGAGTTCCATTGGTATTGGATTTCATCGATGGGGATAAGAAGAATCACCTATATGATAACCTCAGAATGTTGTGTTTTAACTGCTCATTCCTTATTAATGGTAATCTTACTGGACCCAAAAAGGACTACGAATATTAATTTTGAAAAAAGTTTGGTAAATTCAATTAATTTTTGTATCTTTACATAAATTAACAATATATATAAATATAAAAACGAAGATTATGTCAAAGTATTTTGAAGTAACAGTTGAAGTAGTGGTAGCCACACTAAAAAATGGTAAAGACAAGAAAAACAAAGAAATCTACTTGGTAGATGCTATGTCAGTAACCGAAGCAGAAGCGAGAGTTATCTCAGACTTCACCGAAGCTGGCGCAAATGTTGATTATAAAGTGAGTGGAGCTCGTGAGAGTAGAATTATAAGAGTTATCGAATAGTGAAAGAACCTGAAGTTATTACCGAAGAGGTAAAAGTAAAAGTTGCTAAGAGAGTACCACCGGGTGACCGTTGGACTCCCTTAGACAACACTTCAGTCATACTTGAATCATTGACAGATGTATTGGAGTATGTTTATCAAAAGAATGGAGATACACAATTCTTTATGGATGCTAGAGAGGGTTTCACATATGTAATTAAAACAGAACAAACAATTATAGAACCAAAACCCGATAAAAAGTATTCATTGTATGGAGAAGATTAAAAAGTATTTCAAAAACTTATTAATCGGTTTAGCTACAATGGTATTATCAAATCTTCAATCAAATACCACACCTACAACAAGTAGTGGAGTTATTAATATTGAAGAAGATGATGATATTCATATGTATATTTGAACTGATTGATATTTATATTAAATTAAACTTAAAATTAAAATTATGATTATTATTTATATTTTAGCTGTGATTGGAATCTCAGCGGGAGTATTATTTTACCTACAAAAAACAGGTAAGATTAAAGATACTGATGGGGATTTTATTCCTGATGTGGTTGAAGATAAAATTGAACAAGCCGAAGCAGTAGTTAAAGAAACCAAACGTAGGGCTAAGAGAGTTGTTGAAGAAGCAAAGGATGTTGTAGATGCTGCCAAAGGAAAACCTAAGAAAGCAGCACCTAAGAAAGCAGCACCTAAGAAAACTACGGCTAAGAAGGTAACACCTAAAAAAGCAACACCTAAGAAAAAATAATGGATTACTTTATAGTATTTGGTACAATTGGAATATTGTTTTTAGTATCTATTGCAATCATTTTTAGATTAATGTATCAAATGAGTGATATGAAATATGACCTCAAACTTGGTGAGATTAATTGTCAAAAAGATTTGGATAGGTTAGAGGATAAGATAAACCAAATAGCTATCAGAGATTCACATATATACTCTAAGGAAATTGAAAAGCTAGAAAAATTACATAAATCTCTTACCAAATTAGCAGATATCAGAGATAATGAAAACCGAAAACTACTTAACGATTAAATAATGAAGAAGGATATTTCAGATTCCTATGAATGGGAAGATGAGTTTGATAGAAAGAAAAAAAAGGGTTCTGTTAAAAAGAGTACTAATTACAAACGTAAGGAAAAGTACAAAAAGAATTATTTTAAAGATGAATATTAACTCAACGCATTAATAGAAATGAAGAACCGAAATATAACCACATCAGAATACATACTATTGCTGTGTGTTTTATTATCAATAGTATTATCATCTTATTTGTTTTTAGTATTGGATGAAAAGTTATTGGGTTTATTCATTGGATTGTGGGCACCAACTATAACGGGATTAATTAATTTTATCAATATAAAGTTTAAGAAATAAAGGTTACTTGCTTAATGAAAGATGTTACAATACTGATTCAGGGGAAGATTTCTCAGGAAACATACAATTACTATGTGGAAACATTTCCACAATTTCCTATTGTTATTTCAACATGGTCTGACCATACATTGGATTTATCATATTTCCCAAATAACCTACAATTTATTCAAGCCAAACTTCCAAAAGAAAGTGGTGAGCAGAATATGAACTATCAGTTTGTATCAACTATAAATGGATTGAATAATGTAACTACTAAGTATGTAATAAAGGTTAGGGGTGATGAGTACTATTCTAACATAGATTACATTAGGGATTTGGTAGAGAGTAACCCATCTAAGATTTGGACAGTTCCTGTATTCTTTAGACATGGTACTGATTTTCCTTATCACATATCAGACCATCTTATGGCATCTACAACTGAAAACTTAAAGTTTATGTTTGGTGCTACTAAATACGCATTTGATAACAAATTAATATATCATGTGGTTGATGGGCAAAGATATTCATATTGGGAACCGGAGATAAATCTTACAAAGGGATATCTTATGGCTAAGTATAAGGAAGAATTTCATAAAAAAGAAATGAATCAGATAATGGTTGAGAACTTTGATATTATTCCACTAACTGAACTAAAACCTTATAAGATAATTGCAAATATATTCAAAACGTATTGGATTAATAACTTTACGCCTGAGTTGAATCAAAGTATTTCAAAGATAGAACAATTGTTAGATACTAAAGCACCATACGAACTACAATGATACTAATATCACATAGAGGAAACTTAGAAGGTAAGCGTACCAATAGAGAAAATCACCCATCATATATAGATGAAGCTATTGAGGCTGGATATGATGTGGAGATTGATGTTTGGTATGTAGATGGTAAGTTATGGTTAGGGCATGATGAACCTCAATATGAAGTATCATTGGAGTGGTTGGGAAATCGTTCAACTTCACTTTGGATTCATTGTAAGAATATGGATGCACTTTCTTACTTCAATGAATATGCATGGAAGAAATCAATTCAATTTAATTACTTCTCACACGATGAAGATTTGGGAGTCCTAACTTCACATAATTATATTTGGTCAACCCATTTGTATGATAGAGGTATATTAGTTTTACCTGAAGTATTTGGTAGAGAACCTAATGAAGGAACAATCGGTATTTGTTCAGATATAATTCAAAACTATAAAAAATGAAAAGAGTAGTAGCTGGAATTTGTATTAGATATGATGATAATTTACCTGAAGTATTATTGGGTTTAAAGCCAGATGGACATTGGGAGTTTCCTGGTGGAAAGGTAGAGTTTGGTGAAACCGATGAACAAGCATTGGAAAGGGAATGGGTAGAGGAATTAGATGCTCTGATAAATGTAGGTAATTTTTATGTAAATGTTGAAAATGACCCATATAATGTGTACTTCTACTTAGTAGATTTCGATACATCTAATAAAATAGATGGTTCGAAAGCCATAGCTAAAGAACATATTGATGTGATGTGGGTTGGATTGGATAATTTAAACTCAATTCCAATGGCTGTTGGGAATGATATGGTAGTTGATTTGTTAATAGAAGATTATTTGTAATATGAAAGTAAGTAAGTTAGATGATTTCTTCAAAGGATGGGTAGTTGGTAATTTTGAACCATCTTTATTTAAAACCGATGATTTTGAAGTTTCTGTAAAGAACTATAAAAAGGGTGATTATGAACCTGCTCATTACCATAAGGTAGCAACTGAGGTAACTATTATTACTAAAGGTAGAGTAGTTATGAATTTAGAAGTGTACAATGAGGGTGATATTATTGTGATGGAGCCAGGTGATGCAACTGATTTTAGAGCAACCAATGAAGTATCAACAACTGTAATTAAATTCCCTTGTGTAAAGGGTGATAAGTACTTAGTAGAATGAGATTACTATATATAGACATACCAAATGTTGAGAACAATCTTTTTAACAAAAACTTCATAAACAAAGTTGTAGAATTGGATGGTTTATTTGTACCAATACATTCCACTGGTACATCTTGGAACTACCCATCTCAGATAAAGGGTTGGAGAGACTGGGATTTTACATCGCAATCACAGGGCAAATTTAGAGAAGTTGATGAGTTTGCATTCACATCAACAGATATACTCGTAACTACTGTTAGAAATCCATTTAATTTATTATATCAGTATTTTCTAAATGATTGGGCTTGGTGTAGGAAGTATCACAACCTGCCAACTGATAATCATACAATAGATGATTTTCATAAATTTGTGGATATCTACTTAGATAGGTCTGTTGTATTTCACGCACCATCATTTCGAAAATCGTTATTTTCTCAATTGAAAGATATCAATGGTAATTGGTTATTGAATGATAACAGTATTGTATTGAGGTATGAATCCATTGAAGCTGATATTAATAAGTTTTCAAAGTACGTTGGTATAACCGATGTTGATTATAGTAAACTACCAACTCAAATAGATTACTTTGATATGTACACAGCGGAACATATTAAGTTGTTAAATAAATTGTGGAAAGATGATTTAGATTACTTTGGATATGGTATCAATAAAGCAACTAAACCATCTTTGGTAAAATCAAACTCAACTCCTATTGTTAAATCAAATAAGAAAATAGCAATATGTTTTTCTGGTGAAATTAGAGATTTGGAAAGAACTAAGGAATATTGGGGTAATCTTATCAAACAATATGATATGGATGTGTATGCATCGTTTTGGGATGTTGAGAATGAGGAGCTAGGTGATACGTTTGATAACTTCCATAGGTTATATGATGTTAAGAAAACTGAGATAGAATCATACAAATCGTTTGAACAATCAACTCTATCTCAATTAAGGATTGGAATCAACCCACCAAACTCATTACAACAACATCTAAGAGAGTCTTGTATAAATTATGGTACATTATCAATGTGGTATAAGATATGGAGAGCAAACCTACTTACTAAAAGTTTGGATATTGATTACGATATTGTAATAAGAGCAAGAACAGATGTATTTTTTGATGATAGATTAGATATCACTCAAAACGATATGTTTAATATCCCATATGGTAGAGTAAAGACTAGTAATTGGGATAGTTCAGATGGTATTTGTGATTTATTTGCATATGGTTCACCAAAGTTAATGGATTATTATTCGACTTGTGTATTCTATATGATGGAGCATTTGAATAAGGGACATTATATGGTACCACATGAATTCTTCTTACATACTCATTTAAATAAAGTAAGTGTACCAATTAGATTCTTGGGAACTAATCTGACAATAACAAGAACATCAAAGGGAACGCCTGATGAATTATATTGTAAAGGTGTTGATGTTAAAGAAGAGATATTACAATCAGACTTTATGAAGTTGGAACCCAACAAAGAACTCAATTGGAGAGATGATATTAAAAATACGTTGAATTAACGTATCAATTTTTTGAAAATCTATATTTAAGTGAGAAACTCAAAATAAATCATATGGATATCAACGAAAGAATACAAGATATATTGGATACCTTAGAGGAAGCTATATCTTATGAAGATTTTACAATGGTTGATGATGCTAGACGTGAATTACTATTTGTATTAGAGGATTTGGAACACGATTACCCATCACACGATACCGAATATTAAAAAAAGTACAATTTTATTTGGTAGTTCCAATTTTTTGTTGTATATTAGTAGGGTAATTGAGTGAGAGGTCTACTCAATACGTTAACCCAACTAAATTAAACAATATGACAAAATCAGAATTTTGTGAAAAGCACAATGAGTGGCAATCCGCTGAAACTCTTCAAACAACTGATGTACTGATGCGTATTGCTAGTAACCTATCGGACTTACACATCGAAAAACACTTATTCACTCCAGAGCAGATGGATGAGAAGTTAATCAATCTTAAAAAATACATCTTTGATTTTCATTCGGTTCTACGAATGGAAGCTCAGTATGCTAAGTACGAAAAGCAGGAGATGGACGAATTTATTTCACATTTGGGATAAAATAATTCAAAAAAAGCTTGTATATGTCAAAACCATTTCGTATATTAGTATAGTAATTGAGAGACAGAGTTAAACCCTTTAAAACAAATAATATGAGTAAATACGGAAATTCTTCTTACTGGTTAAAAGATTGGGAAGATGATGATGTTATAGTTGATACTTTGAGTGATGTAGAGAAAAAATCAAATGACCTCTACAAATTATCAGCATCTAAGAGAGCAATCTCTAACTTCGTTAACATCGTTACCAATGACCAGATTCCAGTTAAGTTCAACTCTAGAGGTGATTCTTATACTGATGGTAAGAGTGTGGTAATTGGTTCTAACATCGTTGAACCTAAAGATTTCGATGTGGCTGTTGGTTTGGCATTGCACGAAGGTTCCCACATCAAACTAACCAACTTTGATTATCTACGTGATATCTACTCAATGGTTCCTGATTATATGAAAGATGGAGCAATTAAAAAAGGTATTACCAATCCAATCTCAGTAATCAAAGATATTTGGAATGTGGTTGAAGATAGACGAATTGACCGATTCGTATTTGATTCGGCTCCTGGCTATCGTGATTACTACCGAGCAATGTACGATAAGTACTTCAACGATAAGTTGATTGATAAAGCTCTTCTTTCTGATGAGCATACTGAAGAGTGTGTTGATTCTTATATGTTCCGAATCATCAACCTTCACAACAAAAATACTGACCTTAACGCTTTGAAGGGTCTTAGAGAGATTTACAAAACAATTGGGTTGGGTAGTATCAACCGATTGAAAAACTCCTTAGATTCCTTTAATATCGCTCTGAAGGTGTTCCAAATCATTATGGCTAACCTACCATCATCTGAAAATGGTGAAGGTGAGGGTTCTGAGAATGATGAGAACCAACAACCTCAAAGTGGTGAGGGACAAGGTGGTGGTTCTTCTGAACCTCGTGAAATGACTGATGAAGAGTTCGAAGAGTTCTCAGACCAATTGACTGGTTCATCACCAATGAGTGGTGATATGGATTCTAATCCAACTGGTGGTAGTGGTATGGATGTGAACGGCCTTCCCGAAAATATGGAAGGTGAACAACCAGCTTCTCCATCCAATGGTGGTAACGAAACTGAAAAGGTTCAACTAACTGACCGCCAGAAAGAACTTCTTAAAAAGAAGATTCAGAAGCAGAAAGACTTTATGGATGGTGATGTTCGTAAGAAAACCATCTCTAAGAAAGATAATGAAAACCTTGAGGCTATTGATGAAAGTGGTTCTGAAATTACCAATGTTGGTAATGGAGTTGATATTGGTTGGGGACGAGTTTCCAAAGGTGTTCAATGTATTGTAGTTAAGAAACTGACTCAATCACTATTGGAATCTGAAATGTTCCCAATGACTTCAAACAATTATTGGAATACTTCTGAAGGTGGAGCAATTAAACGATACAATGAAAAAGAAGTTGCTGAAGGTATTCGAATTGGAACTATCTTAGGTAAGAAACTTCAGGTTCGTGGTGAGGACCGTTCTACTGTTTTCAATCGCCAAAAGCATGGTAAGATTGATAAGAGAATGATTTCTTCACTTGGATTCGGAAATGAGAATGTGTTCCAATATATTGAAACTGATTCTTACAAAAAAGCTAACCTCCACATCTCAATCGATGCTAGTGGTTCGATGAATGGTGAGAAGTGGAATAAAACTCTAACCAATGTGGTTGCACTTTGTAAGGCAGTTGATATGATTCAGAACCTATCGATTCAAGTTTCATTCCGAACTACTTCAAACAACCTACCTTACATTGTGTTGGCTTACGATTCTCGTACTGATAAGTTCTCTAAGGTAAAACAAATGTTCCCTTCTCTAAACGCTGGTGGAACTACTCCCGAAGGATTATGTTACGAAGCAATTATGAAGAACTTCTTAGGTGGTACAAATGATATGGATTCTTACTTCCTTAATATCTCAGATGGTGAACCTTACTTTGGTAACTCATCATTCTACTACTCAGGTCAACCAGCATTCGAACACACTCGTAAGATGGTGAAGCAAATCGAATCAATGGGAATCAAAACCCTATCTTACTATGTTGAGCAATGGGTACCAGAAAATGGTGAACCATCTTCAGGCTTCAAAACTATGTATGGTAAATCATCAAAACTTATCGATGTAACCAATGTGGCTCAAATTACCAAAACGATTAACGGGCTTTTCCTCCAAAAATAATTGGAGGAAAGCTTGTGTAATCCAAATTTATTTCTTATATTAGAACTGTAATTGAGAAAGAGATGAAAGAGATTAAAACTATAATTGTTACGCAAGAAGAGATTAAGATGGCTACTCGTCCTAATATCTACAAAAACAAAAAGAAGTACACTCGAAAATCGAAGCATAAAAAAGTTGAAAATAAATGAGAAAAAGTTTGGTAGTTCCAAATATATTTCGTATATTAGTATAGTAATTGAGATGGGGATGTTCCCCGAATGTTAAAACCCTAAAAAACAAAAGTTATGACAGATTTCAAAATCGGATTCGTTCAAAATGAAGTTTACAAAGTAGAAAAGTTTGGAAACTCATTTAAGTTAATTGACACCAAAGGTACTAAGGTTGGTACATTAGGTGTTACTACTGGTACTCGTAAGGGGGCCTATGAGAATGGAGAAGCTCTCCAAGCTTACATTCAAAAGAATGGTAAGAAAGTTTACCGAAAAGTTGGTATGGAAGTTTACAACAACTTAGTGGCTCCTATGGCTACTGAAAAAGGTGAAGTTCAGTTTGAAGATAAAACTGACCATACGGCTATTAAAGATTTTATCCACAATGGTTCAATCAATCTAAAACCAACTGAGTTGGTGATGACCCCATTAAAGTGGAAGTACTTAGTTCGTTCAGCAGTTCGAGCTAAGAACATTATGATGACAGGACCTGCTGGTTGTGGTAAAACTATGGCCGCTAAGGCTTTGGTTACCGCACTTGACCGTCCTGATTTCTACTTCAACTTAGGAGCAACGCAAGATGCCCGAGCTACTCTGATTGGGAACACCCAATTCGATTCTAAGAAAGGTACTTACTTTTCAGAATCATCGTTTGTGAAGGCAATCAAAACTCCAAACGCTGTGATTCTCTTAGATGAGTTATCTCGTGCTCACCCTGATGCTTGGAACATTCTGATGACCGTATTGGATGGTGGACAGCGTTACCTCCGATTGGATGAAGCAGAAGGTTCACCAATTGTGAAAGTGGCTGAAGGAGTTACCTTCATCGCTACGGCTAACATTGGTAATGAATACACTTCGACTCGTGTTATTGACCGAGCGATTCTTGACCGATTCGTTACTATTGAGATGGATGTTCTCAACGATGAGCAAGAGTTCGGACTGTTGAAGTTTATGTTCCCTGAGGTGAACGAAGAAGATTTGAAAGCTGTGGCTGAAATCGCTCATCACACTCGTGTTCAATCGATGAGTGATACTGGTAAAGTTACAGCAATGGTTTCTACTCGTGCTAGTGTGGAGATGGCTGGTTTGATTTACGATGGATTTGACCTCTTTGAGGCCGCTGAAATCTCAATCTTCCCATTCTTCTCTAACGATGGTGGGGTTGATTCTGAACGAACTTACATTAAGCAATTAGTTCAGAAGTATGTGAAGGATGAGGGTGAAGCTCTCTTCAATGAACATGAAACCGAAACGAATTCGGAAGATGAGATTCCGATGTTTTAGGGTTAATCAATTACGCTGAGAAAGGGGGGAGCTCTCAACTCCCCCTAATCTCTTTTAATTTAACCAAAACATAAATTATGAAAATACTACAAAAGATAAGCTGGAAGTTCAGAAAAATACACATCACCATATCACCATTGATTATTTACATTAATAGTAATTGGGATGGTTGGGGATTTGATATATTGAACACATCACATAACCTATGGGAAGGTTCTTTATTAAAGATTGTGTGGAATCTACCCAATGGTGCAGAAAAAAAGTTATCCATTAGTGGGGATTTACTATTCCTACGAACTATTCTATTGAGAGAATTATCCAATTTAGATGATATGAAACTATGGGGCAGTTCATTCTCAAAGTGGGATGAAATAAAACATTGGGCATTAAGATTAATATTTAAATAATGAGTAAAAATACAAGCGATTGGATGGAACGATTGGTTAAGAACTATCGCATCCCAACTGAAGAAGAGAAATCAAAAAATTCCGAACAACCTAAGATGTTAAAGGAATCCCAGTTAAAAAAGATTTTGGAAAGAGATTAGGATATATCAAATATTATTCGTATATTTACATATAATAATTAAAACCATAAAAACATGTCATACAATCCATTCCGTTATTTCACCGAAGGTAAGTATCGAAAAAGGCCATTAAAATCAAATTCACCACTTCTACTTAAAATTAGAAATGGGGATTTTGAATATTCTCCTTATTTTTTAGAAGCTAAGGATAATGAACAATTGTATGATGATATGTATAATGAGTTTATGGAAACATCTACTCTCAGAGATATCAATGATAAGAAGCATGAGGCTCATCAATATGCTAAGATGAAAAGAATCAAAGCACATAAATTGATGGAAGTTGGTGTAAATGAAGAGAACCTAAGATTACGTCAATTACGAATAGAGTTGGAAGCTGAGTTCGGAAAGGATTTGTGGGAGAAGTGTTTGGAAAAGCAAAGGGGAAAAGGTACTACTGAGGATATTTATTGGTGGTACAAAAAGCAAGTTAAGATGGGAACAACACCATCAGAGATTGCAATTGCATTAGGTAGAACAACAACAAAGGGATTAAGATAATGATTGCAGCTTATACAAAAGTTTGGAATACAATTAGAAGTGCAGGATACATCCACTTAACAAATGGAAGTGTGTTGAATCTTATAAACAACTTCAATAATATGTATAAAGATGAAGTTCGATACAATGAACTTATGGGTGATTATAATAATAAATTAAATAGTATAAATGAATAGCTAATATTTAAAGTTATGGAAGTTATTAAGAGTCGATATGGATTAGAACGTACAATCGAAAAGATTGATGCTAATCGTATCAGAGTAATGGGAGAATCTCAATTTGTGAGAACATCTCAAAATGAAGAAGGAAATACAACAATGTTTGATTTCGAAGGTGGACCTTGTCTATCTATTGGTGGTGAAATTACATATCAAAACTTAAAATGGGTGATTAAAGAAATCAACCCAAAACAATCAAAGCATGAGGGATTATCCGAATGTTTATTAGTGGTAGACCCTAAATATTAATATGTTTGGATTCTTAGGAGATGGTGATATACAAGACCCAATAATCACAAATGAGATATTGAGTAAGTTAACTCCTGCTCAAAATAAATATTTGGAAAGTGGGAGGTTGTTAATCAATCCAATTACCGGAGATACCATAGTACCTATTCAGATTTCACAAACTCAGATAGCACGAATTGTAATAAACATATACTAATGAAAGAGACATTTAAGTTCTTTAATGATGAATGGAACGAACCCACCACCGATAATGATAATCGGGGAGATAATTACGATACCGATTTTGAAGATGGGGTTGACTTGTATATACCAAAATCTACTCCAATTACATCAATAGAGGATTAAGGGGATTACCTCCTTTACATCGATTCGGTGGGGGGTGAGTCGGAACCTTGATTTTTTTTGATAGTTCTATTTCCTTATATTTATAATTAAGTGTACAAAAATACGCATTTATATTAATATGGGAAAGAGCCTCAACAAAGCCTTATTTGAATTTACATCCTCATTGGGGATACATCCAAAGTGGGAAAGGGAATTAGTGGAATCGGATTATCATCTACAAACCTACAAGCGATGGGAAGAATCCGATGTGATGTGCTCTACTAAATGTAAAGATTTATATCTAAACCGAATATCATATTTAAAGGGATGGATAGAGTGAAATTTAAAAAAAGGTTATACAAATTTATTATGAAAGTTGGTTATAATATATGGGAAGCTCAAAAGAATGGGTGGTTTCCATATTTCGTTATTATATTCTTATTTACAAACATCACCTACGGACAATCTACGGAGAAATCTCAAAAGCAACAAAAGGTGATTGAACAAAGAACTCAACGTTCTACACCTACCTATACCAATACTCCCCCAAACGATAGATACACTCCGATTCAAAATCAAAGAGCTTATCGACCTTATTACTACAATCCTAACATCTATGGATACACTCCGTATTGGAATCCATATCGAAGCTGGGATGGTAGGGAATACATTATTACTACGGATAATTCTAAAACATCACCTCAACCTCCTATGAGAATATCCATTGGGGTCCTGAGTGAGGTAACTACCCAACAATCAACCATCTCACCTTATTTGGTTATTGGACAAAAATCCTTTGCTATCTTTCAATATCATTTTGGTGGTAGAAACTCATATCCTTATTATGATAACATTTATCAATGGGAAGTGGATGAGTGGGAAGATACTCCAATGGGTAACCCAATTCAGCGTAACGAATTTGTTATAGGTATAGGAACTACCATTGATAGAATATCTCCATTTGTAGGAATGGGATTTGGAACTCAAACTCAATGGGATTCTTACTTTGATGAAACTTATACATTATCCTCTCCAAGAGATTTAGGGATTTATACTATAAATGAAGATACGGATAAACTCAGAACCTTAAAGATAGGGTTTATTTACCATTGGGAGCAAATTGAGGTTATATCACAAATTTCTACTTTTGAAAGTATATCCTTTGCGGATGGATTAAGATTAGGGATTGGTGTAGGAATAAAATTGTAAAGAAAAGATGAAAGGTTACTTTAAAAGGATAAAGGATATACTAACCTACTACGATTACGAGCCACTATTGTTCTTTTTATCAATAGCTTCGGTAGTATCCCATACTCAAATATGGTTTAGTGATTTTAGCCATGTGGAGGGTACTGTAAAATACTTTGATTTAATTTGGTTCAATCCTAATTCTTTTAACGAGTGGTTCTATGTATTTGATACGATTGTTGCTATTTCAATCGTTGGGTTTCTTCATAATCAAAAAATGTTGATAAAATTACTGGCAATCAAATCTATACTTATTCTATACACAAACATACCTGAATTGTGGTATATTATTAAAACAATACTTGGAAAAGAAGAATTATCGTTTCTTCAGTATTTCACCTTAACCTATGGTGTTGCTGAATTTTATGTTTGGTCTTTTGTTTGGATATGGATTTTAGTTCAAATGAAAAAGAAAGAATTATATCAAAAAATTAGATAATTATGGATTGGACTACAATTATAACAACACTACTGACTTGTGTATTTGGAGCAGGTGCTTGGAAGTTCTATACATATTTGGTTAAGACTAAAGCTAACCAACGAACTGAAACCATTGACCAACACAATGTGTATAGAGATGATTTGAGAAAGAGAGTAGAGAAATTAGAAAACGATAAAGATAGTTGTATCGATGAACTATCGGAGTTGAAAGCAGAAGTTGCTGCTTTAAGAATGAAAATAGAATTTTTAGAAAAGGAATAAGATGAAAAAACTATTAGTACTGATATTTGGAATCCTATCTTTAGGGTTATCAGCATCTCACTTATCAGGTGGTGATATCCAATATAGATACATTGGAGATTCGACAGGTGTTGCAAGACAATATGAGGTTCTATTAAGAATCTATCGAGACCAATCGGGAATTGCAATGGGGAATACTCAGACGGTGTATATCAATTCATCGTGTTATTCTCAACAAACCTTAACGGTAACTTTATTAGCAGGTTCAGGTGGTATTGCACCAACCTTATTTGATTGTGTAACTCCATCATCTTCAACAAAAACGTTGGAGATTTATGCTTATAAAGGGATAGTAACTCTACCTGGTAATTGTAGTAACTTTAATTTCTCTTGGAATCAATGTTGTAGACCTGGTGGAATTGATAACATCAATGGTTCAAATGGATTTGGTTCAGATGGATTTTACTTTGATGCTACACTAAACAACACCAAAGGTCAAAACTCTTCACCAATCTTTGTTAGTGAACCAGTGAGGGCATTCTGTGTGAACAATCCATTCAATTGGAAACAAACAGTAATCGAAACGAATGGTGATTCGATTCACTTCTCAATGATTAAGTGTAGAGAGAATGCATATCCAGGTACGGATATAAACTTCGATGCAGGATGGACTGCTACTCAACCAATCACATCAACCTACTTCAATATCAATCCATCAACGGGTCTGATTCAATTCCTACCTACGATGCAAGAGATTGATGTTGCTTCGGTATTGGTGGAGGAATATAGATACGATTCATTATATAGTGTTTGGTATAAGATAGGTTCTGCTTCAAGAGATATGATGATTCAGATTGAAGCACAATGTTCACCAGCAGTAATGGATGGGGTTGGATTGAACTACGATGCACCTGGTCATTATATAGATACTATAACAGGATTACCAACGGTAGATTACAATTGTGGTGATACTGCAATTACAATGTACTTTGATATCCAATTGGATTGTTTCACCATTTCACCCGATGGAACTGATTTCAGATTGACCTCACCAAATGGACAACCTTGGGCAATCAAAAAGATTGTGGGTAATTGTAATGTGAATGGAGAAACGGATTCACTCACCATTATCTTAAACAAACCACTTGCAGTAAATGGGAAATATTACCTTTACTCAAAGGTGGGTAACGATGGAAATACCTTATATAACAAATGTGGTATTGGTATGGATGAGTTCGATACCTTGGTACTGAATGTTGAGGATTGTGTAAACTTAGTGATGGAGTTGGAGAATGTAACGGTGGTGAATGGAAACCATACACAAGTCCAATGGTCGGTAGATACTACTACATTCTTCAAAGACCAATTTGAAAGATATGTGATACTCAGAGAAGATTTAGGCTGGAGTGATGTAGGTAATGTATTCAATGTTGATAAGTTGTTCTTCAATGATTTCTCAGCAAATAATGTGAATGGTCAGAGTTACAACTACAAAGTTTATATGGTTTACAATACATTTAATATGGATACCACAAGAGATGTACATTCTATATTATTGGAAACCAATGGAAATTGTGATACTCTATGTTTCAATTGGAACTCTTACAATGGCTGGGATTCTGTAGTATATGATATCTATGTTGATAATGTAACAAGTTGGTTGAAACTAAATCCAACACCAATTTCCGATACTATCTATTGTGGAAACTTCGATACACTACCCGTTGGACTCAACATCTTTAAGGTAGTAACTACCAATGGAGTAGATACCTCAGAGAGTAATTATACAATATGTAATCAACCTGAACCACCTGTGGTTACTGTACCAAATGTGATGACTCCAAATGGTGATGGGTGGAATGATATCTTTATGATTGATTACATCAGTTTATATGATATCAGAAAACTAACCATATTCAATAGATGGGGAACGATTGTATATCAGAGTGAAGATTACCAAAACGATTGGGATGGTGGTGATGTATCTGATGGTGTTTATTTCTATGTATTGGAACTATGGAAGGGTAATGTAGATACTTACTATTATGGAACATTGACAATAATTGATAATCAATAAATCTAATATTTATAGATATAATATTATACTATGGCAATTAAAACATCAGGACCATTAGCATTATGGGGTGATATAGGAAGTGAATTTGGTACACCAGCGTCTTTTATCGGATTGGGGGCAATGTCCTCTTTAGCTGGATTTACAACACCACATGCTATGTCTGAGTTCTATGGATTTAGTCGAACAAACAACTTTTGGTATTATAGTGGAAGACAAGGCTGGTTGGGTAATAATGTTAGGGCCACTGGAACTGACACTCTTCAATTCGGTGCTACAATGATGGGATGGTTTAAAGTAAATTCGGTTACCAAAAAAGACCAATTTTTGTTTTCTATGGGTAGGGATGACCGTTCTAATAGGTCATCAATCCGAGTGTATTACTACGCCGCTTTAAATAGAATACAAGTTGCACTATGGGATAGAAGTAGGATTCGTAGAGTTAGGAGAGAGTATCCTTTACATGATAATCCAACTGGAGTATCAAATTCTTCTTCTGGTTGGAGGAGAGACCAACCAGGTGTATTGCACTCATCTGGTATGGTTCATATAGCTGCTACATGGGATGGTTCTAATGACTTTAGTGGATTACAATTATATTGGAATGGTGGAATATTGAATACTTCGGTTAATAATAATTCAACTACAGTTAATATGGGTAATGAAGTGGGTTTTGAATTCTTAGCATATGGTAATACTCATTTTAATGGTACAAATGCTTCTATATTTGATGGGGATATGGATAATCCAATGTTTTTTGATTATCTGATAAGTCCTACTGACATTGGAAATTATTATGATGCTGGTAATGAATTCCCACAAGATGGTGCCTTTGTTGGACCTGGTCCCTTCTATGCACAGGGATTTGAAGCGGGAGGTGATTTACAAGCTCAATTTTTTGATAGGTATAACCACAATCCACAAATGCAGGGAAGTACATATCAATTTCTAAATTATTAATATGATAACATACTATTTAATAACATCGGAATCATATTCTAATAACACAATTGGAGATTATCCTATGTGGAATAATGATGAATCTCATTTAATAATATCAGCATCAGTTGATTATAATTACCCATACTCACAATCATTTAATGGATTTGATGAGCTACAAAGTTGGATATGGGATTCCTATACAAAAGAATATCTAAATTGGTGTGATTCTGATGACCCGGATGATGACCCATATGGGATTGATGGTCCCTTTCCTGAAGAAATGGATGAAACCATCGTTTAACACTTTAAATTATATGAGAATGAAAAAAGGATTATTAAGTTTACTATTAGTAGTATTTGGATTTACCATTCAAGCCCAAACTCTAAGAGAATCGGTTATTATTGAAACTGATATCTTCAAAGTAGAATACAATGAGATATTAGAACAACCTATGTGGGTTGAATATACAGTTCAATGTCCAAATGGAGATGCAGATAGACAGGGGATGGATTTCTATGAAGTAGATGGAGTTCATACATCAGATGATGATGATTACTCAAACAATGTTTGGGATAAAGGACATATGGCTCCTGCGGCAGCATTCAATTGTGATAAGGAAACTTTAAAGAAAACCTTTTCTTACCTAAACTCTGCTCTACAACACGAATCTTTGAATAGAGGTATTTGGAATAGATTAGAAGGATTTGAAAGAAACCTCGGAAACTTCTATGAGGTAAGTGTAAGAATCGAAGTTCTCTTTGAAGGGAATTGTGAGGTTCTTCCATCAGGTGCAACTGTACCATCGGGATTTAGAAAAATCATTAAGTGGGATGGTAGAGAGGAAGTATTCTTATTTCCAAACGCTAATACCAAAGGAACGGATTGGCAAGATTATCACGTAGTAAAATAGTTATGTTTAACTAAATAACCAAATACTTATATATGTTAAGTGTAATTTTTACTTGGATTACATTTAACGATATTGATTAATTTGGAAAAAAACAACAAAAAACTTTGAATACTCGATATTTTATCGTATATTTGTAGTTACAAAGAAAAAAAATATATATTTATAATTAATAACAAAGAATAGATTTATTATGGCATTAACATACACATGGAAATTAACCGGATTGAAGAAGCAGGATACTGCTGATTTGAGTGATTTAGTAATTGGAACTCGTTGGGAACTTAAAGGTACCAATGAAGCTGGTGTTTTTGGAACTTTTAGTGGAGCAACTCCATTGGATATTCCCGATGCAGATGAAGAAGGATATGTTCCTTATTCTGAATTAACCGAAGAAATGGTATTAGGTTGGGTTCAGAATATCGTAAGTGGAAGCGGGCCTGGTAACTATATGGACCACATCGAAGAACAAATCAATAAGCAAATCAACGAAAAGACCTACACACTATTGGAGGTACAGGAAAATGATTTACCTTGGAGTGAAGCATCTGGTTCATCTGAAGTAGCACCTGAAGCACCTGCTGAACCAGCTGGTGAATAATATCGGTTGATATTTTTAAAAAATAATTAAAGAAAAGCTTGGTATATCCAAGCTTTTTTTGTATATTTGTGTTTACAAACAATAAGTTATATGGCAATCAATCCGTTTTCGGTATTAGATACTCGCACCAAAGAGTGGAAACAAAGAAAAGAATATTGGATTACTACATATGGTATCCAATCGGAATTGGGTAGAGAGGATACTCAGAGTAAAACTATATTTTGGGATAATCCATCTACCAACGTTTCCATCTTTGACCCAGTCCTATGTGAAGTAATGTACGATTGGTTCTCACCAAAGGGTGGAATGGTCTTAGACCCATTCGCTGGAGGTTCCGTTAGAGGAATCGTAGCAGAAGAGATGGATAGAAAATATATAGGGTTTGATATCAACTTAGAGCAGGTTAATGCAAATAAACAACAATCAAAAAAACCATTTTGGTGGTGTGAGGATTCATATACTGCATTAGATAAAATTGTAGATGAATCACACGATTTCATCTTCACCTGTCCTCCTTACTATGATTTAGAGGTTTATACTGATAATCCGAATGATATATCAAATATGGATGTAAAGGAGTTTGATAGACGATATGATAAAATCCTAAAAAAATCAATTAACAAATTAAAGAACAATCGTTTCTTTGGGATTGTGGTATCTGAAGTTAGAGAACCATCAGTTACGGGAAAATACTCAACAGGTAGATATAAGGGATTGGTTCGTAAGACTATCGAAATGTGTGAGAACCACGGATTAGAGTTTTACAATGATATGATTCTCTTTAATTCCCAACACCAAGCATCTCGAGTTGGTAAAACTTACTTCGAACGAAATCGTAAGATACCATCAGTTCATCAAAATGTATTAGTATTTGTAAAGGGAAACCCTGATATCGCTACCATTGAGATTGACGGTGGTGAACCTATTTGTCAAGTAAATGGTACAAAATACTTGACTTTTAGACATGCTGCAATTGATATCGATGCTGATAAGTTGGTAGCTTCTGAAGTAGAAAGAAGATGTAGAAGTACTAAATCCTCTTACAAAAATTGGCAGGTGATTGGTGAGGAAACTAAACCAAAGATAAAGTATTGTGTAGGTTCAGTACCATTTGAATCACCAATTCAGATTTCAGAGTTGAGTGGATTATCTGAATCGGAATGTAGAAATCGATTTGAATCTAACAACCCATTATACCGCCATTGGAAAAAAGTAAACCCATCTAACTATTCATATACTTATGAAGATATGGAACATCTTTGGAGTAAGGAGATAGAATGGCAGAAATGTACCATAGAGTGTGCGGGTAAAATGTTTTATTCTCTAAGGGAAGCAAGTGAAGAATTTGGTATTTCAACTGAAAGAGTAAGACAAAAACTGAATGATGATAAACATTCGGATTGGATATATTTGTATAAGTGAAAATAATTTCGTATATTTGTAAAACTAAACATAAAAAATGAAGAAGAGTATAATTTTATTTCTGTTGGGATTGAGTACTTCGGTATTCTCTCAGCAAAGCGATACTACCATAGTATTGAAAGATGTAGTTGTAACTGCAACTCGTAGTGAGATTTCCTTAGAAGATTCACCCGTACCAACGGAAGTGATTGGAAAAGAAGAAATCGAAAAATTAAACTTAATTACAATGGAGGACCTTTTACAACAAAAGGGATTCTTTGTAGCACCTGTAAAGAGTGGAGGATTTCAATTAAGAGGTCTTTCATCTGAATATGTGTTGGTAATGATTGATGGTGTTCCAGTTGCTGGTAGGGAAAGTGGAGCATTGGATGTATCCAACATCAATTTAGATAATGTAGAAAGAGTAGAGAGTGTCA
>Ga0181555_1000705_pt1 | contig 31977 bp, 34 predicted proteins | sample 011ome_15_FD_145601 | JGI IMG/M metagenome (GOLD analysis project Ga0181555, IMG submission 145601) | Coastal salt marsh microbial communities from the Groves Creek Marsh, Skidaway Island, Georgia - 011504AT metaG (spades assembly) | ecosystem: Environmental > Aquatic > Marine > Intertidal zone...
TAGATATAGTCATTAATCTCTCGGAAGTTTATTACCAATCAGGGTTGGAGGGACTCACATACCTACCGAGAAAAATGCGTCCTTGTGTTTACATCATGGCAATCCTATATCGAGCTATATCTCGAAAATTAAAAAATAACGGCCTCGCCTGGCAATTGGGTAGAACGGTAGTAAGTCCAATTGAAAAAACCTGGCTAGTCGTCCGTTCACTGCCTTTTTGCTTATGGTTAATGGTGATACCTGCACCTAGACTAAACACAACTAGAACACATCAAGGTAACTTACATCGAGATTTAAATGGTCTACCTGGTACCCATCAATGATTAACCAGCCCATAAATGAGGTGACTATTGTTGGGGCAGGTATCTCTGGGCTTCTCATTTCTCGTCATCTTATAGATCAAGGTACTTTAGTTACGCTCGTCGGCCCAGAGGACAAAAGACAGCAAACGCTTTGTACTTGGCGAAATGTTCAAGCGCCTGACTTTTACAATGAGCATTTAATTGGCGCTTGGAGTAGCTGGCAATTCAGGGCTAAGAATAAGAAGATCATTCATCAAGCCGATAAATATTGGTATGAGGCGCTAAACGGACTATCCTTAAAGCGGAGTTTAGAGAATTATTTATCCGAACAACCTACTTTTACGCGTATTCAAGAATTAGTAAATACCGTAAAAAAAACGAAGAATAGCTTTGAAATAAACACCTCCTCAGGCTCTATCACTTCATCCTACCTTCTCGATTCGCGCCCCCCTCAATTTAAAGTGCAGACTTTGACCCAACAATTTTTTGGTGTCGCTATTGAATATGAACGAGCAGAGGAAATCGCTAATCACCCTATTCTCATGGATTTTAATATCCATCAGATCGACCGTGGGTGCGTCATGTTTGTTTATGTGATCCCACTAACCTCTAAGTCGATGTTAGTGGAAGCAACGCTCTTTGGAACGTCTACAGTAGAAGAATCCATCCTTAGGAATTTGGTACAGCAATGGATTGAAGACCACTGCAATGCTGATTATCTAAACAAATCACCAATCTTCGAAGAAAAAGGCATTATTCCAATGGGTCCAGTCTCGTTCACTAATAACGGAAAACCTGCCGGGATCGCAGCAGGCTCAGCGCGTCAAAGCTCAGGTTATGCGCTACAAGGACTTGAACGCCAGATAAACCGATCTAAAGAATCAAATGATTTAGACTCCTTATCCAATTCTCCATATTCGCACTTGTCAACATGGATGGATAAAGTGTTTTTAAGAGTAATCAGACACAATCCGATCCTAGGTAAGGAGATTTTTAGTGCGATGGCACAATCATTAACAGGTGACGAGTTTGCGAATTTCATGGCCGATGACTTCTCGTTCAAAGATAGTCTGAAGATAATACGAGCGTTACCCAAATTTCCTTTCATCAGGGCAATACTCTCAGAATGACCTTGTCTCTAGTTGACTATTTGTCCTTACTTGCCATAGTGATCATTGGCATTCCTCATGGCGCACTAGATCTAGATCTCGCAATCGCTGGAAATTCGGCGACGACACAACGGCGCAGCACTATTTTCGTCATCTACCTTGCGATAGCATTTGTATCTTTTATTTCATGGTATTTGACGCCGAGTATTGCCCTCGGAGTGTTTCTGCTACTGAGTACGGTTCACTTCGGGCGCGCCAATCCACTTCTCCTTGACTATAAGAATAAAAATAGACCGATCATCTTGATTGGTTCGATCATTTTTCAAGGAGGCTTAACAACGATATTCCTGCCCTGGGTGTACTGGAGTGAGACCAAGATTATATTCGCTGCTCTCGATGCTTACATACCGGCATTTCAAATTATTGGGATCTTTGCTGTCTTAGTTTGGTTGTTGGCCGCATTTGTAGCGTCTCTTCATCATCGCAACGTACGGCTCTATCTTAGTTTAACGATCTTAATGGGACTCGCATTTTTCAAAGAGTTATTTACACCTCTTTGTCTATTTTCGATATTCTTTTGTGTTCTTCACTCAATTCCGCACTATTTGAAAGCATCTGATGAAATCGGCACTTCCCCAAGGAAACCACCGATTGGTTTTTTGGTAAACACGGTGGCTGCTTGGATAATAGTGGCAACTGTTTCAATATTTTTTTACCAGAATCAGAACCTTAATACATCCGCATTAAATGGAATATTTTCAGTTCTTTTCGCATTAACGGTACCGCATATGATCTTAGTCGACTTGTTATTGCCTAACAGACTAACTAGATGGAGAATCACTTAAATGCGGAGTAGACGTCATTAATGCGCTAAAAGTGCCAATGAATTTTATAAACAAAATAAGTTGGACCAAAGCACTTTAGTAGTAATATCTTGACTCAAAGAACAGTAACTTATTTGCCTCTTGAAGACCCAAAATAGTATCAGCCCCGCCCCGGAAGTACTCCATTCCAGAGGTTACTTTAAGCTGATCACTGATCGCATATGTGAGTTTGGGACGAATAAGAAAACCATGGCGAGCTAATAATGTCGCTCCTGATATTTCAAGCTCAAGAGTATCGTTAAACCAGTTTTTTCCCAACCTTAAATTTAAACCATATTCATCGGGGTCAAGTTGGTTATTCATCAAGGCAGATAGAGAGGCCACAGTCCTTATCCCCTGCTGCACTATTTGACGGGGATCCTGGTAGTTCGATACTCGGCGGTAGAACAGTTGAGTTGTCAAACTTAGGTCGTCGCCAAAATCACGCTCTAAAGCGAAAACACCATAAAATGAATTATTTTTAATATTTGGATTGTCACCTGAAGAGTCTTCCGTTTTTGTATACGAAATTTCTGCAGCGTAGCGATTTGAACCACTAATCGTAGCGACGTCTGCGCCGAATATTTCTACATCATTATAAGATTCGATTACTAAAAGATCACTTCCGCGTAAGCCAGAAAGCGACAAGTCAGAGTTTAAGTCCACACCATTAAAATAAGAGATAGACCAATCAAATTGGCCACCAGACTGATCAAATTTTAACGCATATTGATTATCATTTTTAGGAACATCTTTAATGAACTGCAATCCAGGGACCTTGGTTGGCGCAAGCTTATTCGGCTCAAAATGTTCGATCCATATCGCCGTAAGAGTAGAATAAGAACCAAAGATTTTACTAATTTTTATTGCCTCAGTACCAAAACGGTCTTCGTCAATTTCTGGAGATAAAAGGGTGAAATCGCGTGGCGTTAAGTTATCGGTTGGATTTAGTCGATCAGCCCTACCCCAAGCTACAATCTGACGACCCAGTCGATAATCCCAGTCTCCCGATCTAAAATGAAGATAGGCTTCCTTAATTTGCCTATCAGTGCTTCCTCCGCCAAACGTATCTTCGTCGTAGACATAGGCCTCTGAATACAGTGTTAAGCCTCTTCTTAGACGCTTATCCAGCTTGAGCCAGACGGAGCTAGCGACAAAGTCACCGTCGTTATCGCTTAAGCGATTTGATGACCAGTAACCGGTCCGCAAAGAACCCGTTAATCCAAATTCGTTTAATGGTGAGGACCACCCCTTCTCATTCTCCTCAGAGAGCAGTAATAGCTCGTCAAGTTGATCTGGTTCAAAGTCTTGCGCGAAAACGCCAACTGGTTTGAGAAGCGATACCAAAAATAAAGCGAACCATATTTTCCAGGCTCGCTTTATTTTTAGAAGAAACTCACCACTCATTCACTTTCCATGTAGCGCGTCGTGAAGAACGAGTTTTTAACGCCAACATTAACCTTCAACTTATCGACCTTGATGACTGTCGAGTGCCCAGAAATAACGTTTAATGCACGCAATTCTCTTGCAGTCCATCGATTTTTTTCTGGTTCAACAAGTTCTATATTTTTGAAGCTCATTTGCTTATATAAAGCACCGGACAAGTTATACATTTCAGACTTTCGTGCAACAAAAGTATCTTTTTGAATCCAGCCTACCCGTTTTGAGTACCCTGAATTTTTAGCTATCGTTTTGCTCTTTGGTAAGGACTCTATGATGAAGCACTCAAAACCATCAACGAGTTCTTCTCCAACAATCGAGTGCTCCCAATCTTGAACCTTGTGTCCAATTACGTCACCATAAGAAAAATCCGTTCCAACAAAACTATCCCTTTTATTACTTGAGACGAGTCTGCGAACCTTTTTCATACTCGGTAAGTACAACCAGATGTCATCATCTTTAGCGGATTGTTCTACAAGCAAAGAAACCATCCCTCGAACATCAGTAGGCTCAATAAATCGAGTCATTCTCATGTTGTCTATCCCATTTTCTTTCAATTTCGTCGTACCGAACGTCTTACGCACACGCTCTTTACCTGATTTATTACGTAAAATAAACGTGGCTTCCGACTCCGAGTCAGTGACCTTAGTAATGACAAAGTTTTTTTCCATGATTTCAATCGCAGACTGGGCAGAGCCACTAAGTGGTGCCAACCAAAACACTGTCCCAAGAATTGCAATTAACGCCTGACTCTTTAAAACACTAACATCTACTTTCATTTTTTTACTCCGTCAAAGATAAATTTTGGTCTAAATTTAAGTATCAAAGCTGGCATTATTGTGAGGGCTGCTGTAACACTCACAATCATCGCAGTTGCAATCAAAATAGCTGTCCACGTATGGGGGTAATATCCGCGTGAAAATGCCTGTACCGCATAACCTCCAGCAACAGCCGATGCCACGAACAAACAAGCCTTACCAGCCGTCCTTAGAACTTTACGGAAGGCTTCATCTACTTCCGTACCTTTTCCAAGCTCCTCACGAAGTCGGAAGAGCATGTAGATTGCGTAATCGGCCCCAATTCCAATAGCCAGTGATGAGACCAACGCAGTAGGAATATTTAAACTCAGACCAAGAATACCCATCAAACCCATATTAGTTAAAACCGCTAAAAGTAACGGGGTGATTACGAGTAATCCCGCCACCGGTGATCTAAAAATGATGGAAGCAAATAAAAACACCACTCCAGCGATTTGCGCAATATTAAGCAGCTTATCTTTAACGATGACTTCTGCCAACGCAGCACTTTGCGCAACACTACCTCCAACATTTACTGTAATTGATGGTGGGAAGTTCTCATCCACAAAAGCTTGTATATTGCCCCACAAATTAAGCATATCGGTCGTATTATCACTATGTGTAAATATGACCATATTCGCTAACTGGTAGTCGTAATCCACGTACGGATCGAAATCTCCTGGCGAGCCAGACATGGAGTAAATCAAAAGGTACTCAGCGATTGTATTTCTGTTGTCTGGTATGCGGTAAAACTCAGGATCATCCGCATTCATCGATTTATTCATCTGTTTGATGAACTGAGCAATTGAGAGAACTTTACCCACATGAGGTTCAGTTTCGATAAATTGAGCTAACTTATCCATTGCTTTTAAAACCTCAGGATCTTTGATGGCATCCTGTTCACCACCGTCAAACATCAAGTAAATATTATTTGTACCAGCCATTCGCTCGTTCAAGGAACTGTCGCTTTTCATCAGTTCCAGATCAGGTGAGAAATATCCTTTGAGCGAGCTCTCTATGCTCAACTTAGACGCGCCATAGACAGATACAACGACCAACACCGCAGCGATGGAAAAAATATGTTTCCTATTTGGACCCAAGATCGTGTTCGCGTAGAAACCCGTGATTTTGTCCCAAATTCTCTCTTCTTTCTCTAGGTCTGTCTCCCCTTGACTGGGGGGAGGAAGAATTGCTCTAAGCGCTGGGATCAATGTCATTTCTACGATAAGAATACTAAGAATACCAACACCAGAGAAAACCCCAAAAACCCGGATCGAAACAATATCGAAAACCATCAGTGAGAAAAATCCACAAGAGGCAACTAGGCCCGCTGTCAGCATGACGGGACCGATTTTCACAATTGAGTCAATAACAGCCTGCCGATTTGCCGCAATACTGTTCTTGTCAGAAACGATACTCTTCGGATTAAACACATACATGATCAATCGAATCGTCGCCCAAAGAAAGAAAACCCAGACTGGGATCAGCGATATGGAGCCGACACGAAGAACAGCAGCAACACCATCACTAAGCTCTCCAGTTTGGTAACCTTGGATAAGTCCCCAAACAACTGGAATTCCGAGCATTATCGGTGATAATTTTCCAAGTATCCGACTTGCATCAAAAAACTTTGTTTTCGTGTACTCAGCGCCACCAGGCTGCGCAATATTATATTCCTCATAATATCGTTTCAATAACTGAACCGCATGGCCGGCCCCCACGGCAAGAACTAGAATAGGCGTCAAGGTATTAAATATGTCTAAAGGAACTTTTGCTAACCCCATAAAACCTAGCGCCCAAATCACCGCTATGATCGGGGTCACTAAAGGTAGTATCAAACCTTGTAGCGTTCTAAATGCTTCAAAGTGAATGATCCCAATAATAATAATCGCTATCATCAGTAGTAAAGGTGTTCGTTCCGCGAATTTCTCAATCAGAGCAATGAATGGCGGATATCCGGTTACTTCTATAGTCACTGAATCATCGCGTTCCGGATCAACGGCTTCGTTAATACGATCAGACACATACGTGAAACCGACTCGACCCTCTTTCTTATCCTCATCGGAAGCGTCTCTAACTTCCGCTAGTATGGTCAATGTTTTAAAGTCCTCAGAAACCACTGAATTCATATACGCATCGTTACGAATTAGGGCGTCTTTCAACGCGGCTAAATCCTCAGGTGAAGTCGGCACTTCCTCCATCATTTGCTGTACTTGCATGCCTTCAGCTGTACCTTTGATATCTTTTGCTCTACTTGCGGCTATAGATAGAAGGTTTGTTTGGACTACTCTCGGCGTCTCACTAAGTTTTTGCGTAATACGTTGGACTTTCGAGAGCACATTAGGTTGGAAAACATCGCCCTCTTTTGGCGTAATTCCTATCACGGCAACATACCTCGAACCGAAAACCTCTTCAACCTTCAAGGTAGTTGATACAAAAGGGTGGGATTGAGGAACGATCGTATTTGGGTCAATGATAACGGTTAGGTTACCGAGATTTTTTATAAAAAATCCTGTTAATCCTAAAATGATCAGTACTACAGCCCACCTAAAACGCACTATCCATTCAATATAATTTCGCATTAAATTCTCGCTTTTTTTACGTTTACATGTAAGACACAGTTGTACTTAAAATCGAGCGTTTTACTGGTTCGATCTCTGCCACGGCTATGAACGCGTGACCAGGCACACCCCTTACTCATCTATTTTCACCGAAAAAATGTAAGAGCCGGGCAACGAGTATACCTCATTTGTTAACTACGTAAACATGGCGGATTGATGCGGTATAATCTCCATATGGGTTATCACAAGACAAACTTAAAAGAACGCCTCACACAAATAGCCTGGGATATTTGTAACGAACAGTCATGGCAACAAGTCAATATGCGCTCTATTGCCAAGATTGCAGGCGTTTCATCAACAGCTATTTACCGACATTTCACCAGTAAAAATGACTTAAAAGCCGCATTAATGATCCGAGGCTATCAACTTTTATCTCATGGTACGAGCTTGAATACTTCAAATGATTTTGCTGACTACGGCGCCCAATACGTACGATTTGGGTTGCGTTATCCATATATCTACGATTTGATGTTTGCAGACACCGATATAGATATCAATCAGCACCCGGCGCTACAAACCATATCGAACGAAGCGTGGGATGAAGTTGTAAACGGTATCAAACGCAATCTCCCCAACCTACCCGAAAAAGAAGTTCTAATTGTCGCTTACAACACATGGGCTCGCGTTCACGGTCTCGTGGGGATTTTGCGACGACCGAACCTATGTGGCAATCAAAGTGAAACTCTAACCTGGATCGAAAATAATTTAGAGGAGTACCTCAAGAAGACTCGCAACGTGGACTTTACTGCTTAAATTATTTATTCAGCTGACCGGCCAGACGGAAAATGGGATCCTTACAGCAAACAGTTTAGCAATCAATTAGGTGTGTTTTTTAACTTGGTAAATAGTCAACCAAACAAAACCCGCGATAATGGGGATCGATGCCGCTTTGAGCGCCACAAGGTCTATACCCCACGCTTCAAGCGGAAAAGACATTCCTAAAAAGCCTACAAGGCCTACTCCGTAGTACGTGACGGCGGCAATCGATAAACGTTCCACCGTCTGTTGTAAACGAAGTTGAGTCTTTGCTCGCCTATTCATAGAAATCAACAGTTCTTGATTCTGACGCTGGATGATCATTTCAGTCTGTGTTTGCAGTAAATCACCGGCTCGGCTTATACGTTCAGAAAGACGACGTAACCTTTCGGAAAAAGCACGGCAGCTGTCAATAGCCGGCAGCATCCGGCGATTCAGAAAGCCCTTGACGCCTTGGAAACCCTCTACACGACTCACACGCAACCCTTCAAGTCTGTTTTCTACAATGCTGTCATAAGCTTTAGTCGCAGCCATACGATAAGACGCTTTCGAGTAAATGTTTTCTAGATCCGCCGCTTGCGCCGACAACTTCGACAGCATACCTTCGACATGACTATCGGGCTGTTTAATTTGCTCCGCGAGCTCGTTGGTGATCTCACCAACGTGTCGCGTAATTGAATCTAGTTTAGATCCATATTCTGTGACGGTAGCGAATCCTAATAGCGCGAGCAATCGGTAAGTCTCGAGTTCAACAATTCGCTGAACAGCGCGCCCTAGCCTGCTCGCCACCATGCTTTTATTAAACAGGGCTACTCGTGAGAATCCAGCCGCGTCAATATCGAACGCAAAATAGACCTGCGCCGCCCCGTCACTAAATTGATTCGCCGCAACTGCTCGAGCTTGCATCAACTGAAGCATCTTTTGTTCAGTTAATCCGTCCGGTGGTTCTCCCCCAACCTCTAACCAAATCGCATGAAAAATTTGTCCCGGAGATGCATGCGCCCATTCGATTGGGAGAGCGACACTACGTGCGTTATAGGCATCAGGTGAAAGTCCAACTAAAAGCGAATCATACTTTTGAATGAAACTGACCGAAATAAACTCTGTATGCCTCTCAAAATCTAGAGAATAATGACCAAGATTAAAAGAGGAAAATTTGCTGCTCAACGGAATGGGCGCCTGCCCTTCTCCCTCTAAAAACTTATTTACATATTCGACGATTACATCCGCGTTACCCTCGACAAGGTAAATGAATCGAATAAACCGTCCAGATCCCGAGAAGTTATCGAATGCGCGCGCATGTAATTCGTCCGAAAGTGTTCTTCTTAAATCTACAGCATCCATTATTTTTCCATTCTCTGGGGCATCAATAGATCTCCAATCTTAATCTTCACGATTTCTTATTTCAAAAACTCATATATCAAAGACAATCCTTCTGCATTCTTCATCAACCAAACAGACCTTAGTTATCGATAAACCACTCAGACTACCGTCTATGAAGGAAATTTAATAACTAAATACTTAAACACATTAGACTTCATTAACCCTAAACTTTGGCACTGAAAAAATCCAATGACCCGCATACAATATGCCACTATAGACCCATACTACTGCGATGTGTTTGCCCTTGCTTTATGCAATTTCTTAAAGCTTTCAATAAGCCGATGGTGACGATCTAACCCTGCTAACGCTGGGTTCGTCGGTGTTAAACCGAAGAATTTTACGCTACCATCGACTGATCCTATGACAGCATCCATACGATCTTGACCGAACATGCGATAGAAATTAGCAACATAGTCGTCTAACGTAAGTTTATCATTGAGCTGCACTTCCAAAACAGCGCTCAATGCTTGGTAAAACAATCCACGTTCAACCGTATTGTCGTTGTATTGGAGAAAAACTCCGGTTAACTCAAGGGCTTCATCAAATTGTTCCAACGCTAAATGAATTAGAAGTCTTAGCTCGAGAACTGTCAATTGTCCCCAAACCGTATTGTCGTCAAATGCGACTCCTATTAACGTTGAAATATCTGAGTACTGATCTATTTCGTTGCTACACAAACGTTCATTTAAGACAATCAAACTAGAATCACTCAAAGAATGTAAATTCAAAATATCGGAACGAAATATCAATGCCTCATTTGTGTTATTCCAAATTAACTCTTCAACCGGATATACCTCAGAATAACCAGGCACAATTATTCTGCAAGCTACAGCACCAAGCTCGTCATATGTTGCAACATAAACTTCTCTATTAAGATCTGCCAGTATATTAAACAGCGTTGATGCTTCCGTTACATTTGATTTTTCATTGTTACTGGAAAAATCCCAATCTACAAACTCGTAATCTGATTTATTACTGAAAAATCGCCACGATACCACTCCACTAGAATCAATAAAATGTTCCACAAAATTATTGGGCTCGGTCACTGCGTTACTGTTAAATGTTGGGCGAGGTAAGTCGTTCAACCCTTCAAGGCTTCGACCTTGAAGTAATTCAGTAAGACTACGTTCTAGAGCTATTCCAAAACTAGGGTGAGCACCAAAGGATGCAAAAACGCCGCCGGTATGCGGATTCATCAAAACGACACACATCACAGGGTAAGTGCCACCTAAAGAGGCATCTTTAATCAAAACTGGAAAACCTTTGGATTCTAATTCTTGAATACCCGCAACGATTGCCGGAAATTTTTTCAATATCTCATGCGGTACATCAGGCAGTGAAATTTCACTTTCTAAAACTTGCCGTTTAACAGCACGTTCGAAAATCTCAGAAAGACACTGAACCTGCGCTTCAGCAAGCGTATTTCCCGCGCTCATACCATTACTTGCATATAAATTTTCGAGCAAGTTAATGGGAAAATACACTTCTTTTCCATCTGATTGCCGAAGAAATGGAATTGAACAAATTCCTCGATCTATATTTCCAGAGTTTGTATCAATTAGATGCGTACTTCGAAGCTCTCCCTCTGGATCATAAACCTTCAAACAATATTCATCGAGAATATTTGAGGGTAATAAATTGTTTACCAAGGGCTTAGACCAACGCTCGTTTGGGTAATGTACAAAATCCAAATCCGCAATTGATTCACCCCAAAAATACTGGGAGTAAAAGTGGTTATTCGCGAGTCTCTCGATATACTCTCCTAGGGCAGATGCTAATGAACTTTCTTTGGTAGCGCCTTTACCATTTGTGAAACACAACGGTGAATGCGCATCACGGATATGTACCGACCAAACATTGGGCACAAGATTACGCCATGACACGATCTCGATCTTGATGCCCAAATCAGATAATATCGTCGACATATTAGCGATCGTTTGCTCGACTGGAAAATCTTTACCGGCAATAAAAGTATTGGTTTTAGATAAAGGATGTAATTCAAGCCGTGATTGCGCATCACCATTCAGTTGATCAACCTCCTCGATAATGAAATCAGGGCCCTCCTGCACGACCCTTTTGACACTGCAGCGCTCGATGGAACGCAAAATCCCGCGGCGATCTGCCTCATTAATCTCATGAGGTAACTCAACCTGAATTTTTAGAATTTGCTTATAACGATTTCCCGGGTCAACGACATTATTCTGTGATAGACGAATATTATCCGTAGAGATTTTACGGGTGTCACAATACAACTTCACAAAATAGCCGGCGCATAAAGCGGAGGAAGCAAGAAAATAATCAAAGGGGCTGGGTGCTGATGCATCTCCCTTATACCGTATCGGCTGATCAGTGACGACCGTAAAATCATCGAACCTAGCCTCAAGACGAAGCTTGTCCAGGAAATTGACTCTAATCTCCATAGCGATCTATAAATGACAAATATAAAGTATCGCCGAAACTCTAAATAACTAAGCCAACAGCATTTAGGATAAGAATGGCCACAGTGAGCAAGACACTGGCGAGGTGTAAACGTTTAAACGTCCTCTCGTCCCCTTCGTCGCGACTTTTATTTGTCATCGGAATTAGCAGATAGGCAAATACCGCAAATGCCACTGTAGCCCCCGAAATGATAATAGCTTGGCCATCTTCTATTATGATCGCGGTGACGTTGGCTATTGCGCCAAGAGCCACCAGAAAAATGAAGAACTTTGGAAAGACTTTACGCAAAAACACCGAGCTATCAGAGCCTGAGAGTGCAGTAAAAACCGCAGGGGCAATAATGGCGGTCTGAAAGAGAATTACTCCGACCGTCATGCCGTTAATAAATAGGGGAATATCGTTAAACATTTATTTGTCCTTTACTCATAAGGGTAGTCACAATGAAGTGTCAAGCATTACATCATTTGAGTCACGAACACGATCATTAAGACAACACCCAGGCCGTATAACGCGATTCTCCAAAGCGAAAATTGCCGCTTACTCCAATCAATTCGATCGTCTCGTTCCCGCTGACTTTTAAACGCTCTAAAGCGTCCAATAAAAAGAAAGACAGCAAGGGAAATAACAGCCAGCCCACCAAAAATTAGCGTATTGAAGTCCACTAACGGCTTCTCATTTTCGCTAGTAGTCGAAGCATTTCTAGATATAACCAGATTAAGGTCACCATTAATGAAAATGCGCCAAACCACTCCATGTACTTGGGTGCACCTTGCTCTGAACCTTGTTCGATAAAGTCAAAATCTAAAACCAAATTTAGCGCAGCAATCGCAACAACAAATAAACTAAATCCGATCCCAAAGAGGCCGTTGGAGTGAATGAACCCAATACTCGAGCCAAACATGTTCATGATCATACTAACCAGATAAAGTAGTCCGATTCCCATAGTGGCCGACGTGACCATCAACCTAAAGTTTTCCGTCGGTTTAACGATACCGGTTTTGTACAACACCAATAGGGATGAGAGTGTACCTAGCGTCAAGCCAACGGCTTGAACAACAATACCGTCGAATTGAGATTCGTAGATAGCAGAAATGCCACCAAGAAACAAACCCTGCAACACTGCATATATCGGTGCTGTAATTCCAGACCAGTGTTTTTTAAAGATCGTAACGAGTGCGAAAATAAAGCCGCCAATACCACCTACCAGCATCATTGGCATCACTGTTGCTGAATTGCCACTTTCAAAAAATAAGTTCCATGTCCATGCTCCGGAGAGCACTACCAACAGCAAGAGAATACCCGTCTTATTCACGGTGCCTTCCAAGGACATCGTAGCCCTATTTCCAGCATCCATAGGAGCTTGACGTGCCGCGTCACTAAACGTTGCTGCATTTAATGCGGGATTACCGGAGCGACCAAATTTCTCTAATGCGCTGTGTCTGGACATAAAAAACCTTTCTATTTTTACCGAAAAAAAAACTCTTTCTTTACAAACATATTGATTTACCGAATTTCATTACTATCCAATCCAAGTCTGTCTGTTCAAAACTAGTACCCGACTCTGGACTCAGACCGTTCGTAGTAACCTCGGTTTCAATACGCTACTCTACACCTTTGAGAGCTTATAAGCCGCCTCATCAATCATGCTAATAAAGTCTCCGGCTTTGTTTAGATTCGCTATTCTATTTTTGGCCCTGTCAACAGTTTCGGGTCGAGCCGTCTCTGGGACTCCACCCGAGATTGGTTGGGGATCATACTCTATACCCAGAATTATTTGTTCGGCAAGATCTCGACCATATCGACGCTCAACGATCTCTAAGCCAAAGTCTATGCCAGACGTAACACCACCAGCAGTAATACGGTTACGATCAACTACTACTCGCTCCCTTGTTGGGTTTGCCCCAAACTTCTTGAGGTGCTTTGCCCACGCCCAATGACAGCCTGCATCATACCCATTGAGCAATCCAGCCGCCGCCAGAACAAGCGAACCGGTACAAACACTCGTTATATATTCTGCCGACTCCGCTTGCTCTTGAAGCCACGTTAATATTTCTGGGTCAATCATAAGCCGCGCGCATTCAAAGCCACCTGGAACTAGAATTAAGTCATACAGCGTATTTTCGGAAATTTTAGCGTCAGGATGATATTTGAGGCCAAATTGGCTCGTCACCGGATCTAAAGTTTTCCAGACAAGAGAAATTTCAGCGTCTGGCATCCGCGCTAAAACTTCAGCAGGCCCAGTAAAGTCAAGTTGCGTTACGCCCGGGGAAATAAGAATTCCAATTTTATACATAAGATTAGATGTTTATGCTGCCTAGTTCTTTAAGAATGAGGAGTAACAGCATAGGATATTATTTTACCAAGGAAGCGTGTCGTGTCCGATGTGGAAATCGTTTATCGGATTGATATTGTCTCCCTTTACGAGTTCAATTGGCAGGGTCGACCAATCAAACTTACTTAAAGGCATATCTTCGTCCCGATAAAACCCAGATGTTGCGGGCATGTACCTCATTGCTAATCCCGCTCGACGTCGACCTGAAGTATTCGCTGCTGATCCGTGCACAATCCCCACATCGTGGAGGGAGACTTGACCAGGCTCGAGCTCGATATATCGGACATCTTTGTCGGCTAATTGATCGTCGCCGATCACCTGACTTAATGTCAGATGATCACCGAAATCTTCGTGATGCTGCCAAGCCTGACCCTCATGTGACCCCGGAATAACTTTCATGGCTCCGTTCGATTTCTCGACCCTATCGATTGCAATCCAAACTGTACACGTAGCCCATGGGCGGATCGGCCAATATTGGCCGTCCTGGTGCCACGGAACCTCTCGCGTCGATTGCGGCAACTTGCAGAACAGATGAGTAAGCCACAGAATGATATCCGGTCCCATTACCGATTCGAGCATTTCCAAGATACGCCGATCATGTGCCACTGTATTGATAATTTGATGCCCTTTAACGCCGTAAGGCCGACCTTCGTTCAAATGCGGGTTGATGATCCGATCGGGTTTCATTTTTGGGTTACTCGCTAAGATCGTGTCAACAGCAGTTCGCAACGCTTCCACCACCGCATCGTCGAAACGAAACCCAGACGGAATAACATACCCATCTTGACGATATTGTTTGATTTCCCTTGCTGTGAGCATTCTACTTTCCACCAGAAAAGTTCATATTAACAATGGATTAAGTACTTAAATTTATTCTCACTTAATAGTGACTACAGCTAGTTTATAACTCAATACCTTGCGAGCTATAAACTACTCCCACTCAATCGTTGCTGGCGGCTTACTCGACACATCATATGTCACACGAGAAACCTGCGGAATCTCGTTAATGATGCGACTAGAGACCGTCTCTAGAAGTTCGTAAGGCAGATGCGCCCAACGCGCTGTCATAAAATCGATTGTTTCAACAGCACGAATCGCAATGACCCACTCATAGCGACGACCATCACCCACGACGCCTACCGACTTAACAGGAAGGAACAGAAGGCTCGCAGGCCCTTCAGACCAGTGGGACAGCAATACAGCCTCAGCTGGCCAGATCAACTGGAACTGAAGCAGCATAGAAACCATTAACAAAATATACCCTAACATTAACGGTCTCATCAGCTTCATCCCTAAAGGCTCAATAGATTCCTAACCGAAAACCGGATAGCCCAATTTCATATGCGCCATGGCAATTGCACCAAACACAATGGCCGTCACAACGGCTGCAATCATCTCACGTACGAGGCTTGTAGGGCGCTTTTCAAGTGCAGGCTTACCTGCTTTGTTAATGAGTATGACACTGACCACTGCCCAGGCAAGTAGACCACCAAAGAGCACAAAAGATGCGGTATCGCCATTCACCATCAAATGCGCAATTGCCCAAGCTTTCACAGCACTCAATTGCAGATGACGCACACGGTTTGCTAATGCACTTTTGACAACTGAAACCACCATCAAGTAGACAGCAAGTAGCATTAACAGGTTATTGATTCCCACCATCGCAGGATTGCGCCCCCAAAAGTGAGTCGTCTCAACCTGCTGGTAACCAAACACCATCATCAATACTGAAACCAGAATCGCAACAGCTAAGAAACCTTTACCAAGCTTTCCTAGAGAGGCTCTGAAAGCCGGCGCAATTCGCTTTAGCAGGTGCGCTAGCGACCAGAGAAAAACACCCGAAATTAAAAGAAACATAAATTATTCCCACTCTATTGTCGCCGGAGGCTTACCAGAAATATCATAAACAACACGATTGATACCTTTGACCTCATTTATAATCCGATTAGAAATTTTCGATAGCAATTCGTGGGGCAAAGGGGCCCAATTGGCTGTCATAAAATCAGACGTCTCGACCGCTCGAAAAGCAACTCCACTTTCTCTCAAACTTTACACGCTCATCCGCTAGTGCCTCATCATTTAACTTTTAGATTATAGCTTTTTGAGTATTTTTTATATTACTGTGAACCAGATAAACGTCTACACTTTACAATCCACAATTGCCTTAATTTTTTACAATACTTGGAACAAGAATTTCTTTCGCCAAGTGACGAGAAGCAATCGGCGCTAAATGCCCGTAGTCCCAACTTGTAACGGACGCGGCAATATCAGCACTGTAATGAGTCAAACAGCCATCTGAATCACAGAAAAAGTCTATCAAGCTGATATATTCAAAGTCACGAAACTCGCCAGATTCAATCTTGAGTTTATTATCCAGCTCCAATACACCTCTATCAACGCCATAAAATGTTCTCTCAGGCACGTTAGGTAACCTACGAGCCAGAACAGCAGGCAGGCTTGGATTCCAACGTGGTGATGGACCAGTAAAAATAATCTTCTCAACACCAACGCTCTTAAGCTTCTCAGACAGGCTCTTCATTCGTACAATATCGTGCTCTAAACTTTGACCAATGATAACTACCTCTGGTTTAAGATTTTTAATAGTATTGTAGGCAAACCAATTGGAGTGTTCACAATGATTGTTTTTGCTCTCCTTGGCATCGGGGTTTGCTTTACAGCTTGACGCGGCCACTTGAAGAACTTCAAACCCATCGGGTAACTCGTTACTCAAACCAAAGTAAAGCTGTTGTGCGTGGGAGTCACCCCATATAAAAACAGCTTTAGATTTCTCGTTTTTTTTTGTATAACAGCTTGTTGAGATGATCCCTACGGCGAAGTTACAATCATCACGATATTTCTCAGGAATTCCCGTCTTCACAAAGTACTTCCGGTGTGGAATTTCGTTCCCAAAGTAAGATAGAAAGATGCGTTGTTCTTCCGTAAGTTGCCTCAAATTACCATTCTTGAAATCTCCGAACATACCTAAACTGAAGAAGAAGAAACTTCCTAAAGTCGCAAAGACGAAAATTCCTTTCTTACTCACAAGTGTCTTGTCTCGAAATGGTGTTTCAACATATTTCCAGCTCAAATAAGCAAGGAAAATTGAAGCAAAAGATAGAGCCAGAAAAATAGTGACGTCAGAATCAGGAACGCCTAGTTGTCTAGCAAATGCGAACAAAGGTTGATGCCAAAGATATGCGCTGTAACTTAGTAAGCCAATGCTAACGAGAGCCTTATTACCCAGAAACTTACCGACGGTAGTTCGCTGTGTCGCGAAAAGGATAATTAGTACTGTACCAATCGTAGGAACTAGCGCATAAAATCCTGGGAACGGCGTTGTCTTGCTATAAGCGAAGACTGCATAAAAAATCAGCGTGATACCTAACCATCCACCAAACTCACTTAAGCCTTTTACAAAATCTTGATGAATAGCTTGCGAGAAGTAAAAGGCAGCAAACGCACCAATCAGCAATTCCCAACCACGTGTCGGTAATAGAAAAAAGGCCGCGGCTGGCTTAGCGAAAGCTCCCCATTGAGCTGTGCCGAGACTAGCAACGAAGAGCAGCCCAAGCGTTACAAGTATCCAACGTCTACCTAACTTCCAAAACAGCAACAAAAATAAAGGGAACAGAACGTAGTACTGCTCCTCCACTGCCAAGCTCCACGTATGCAAGAGCGGTTTAAGTTCAGCTGCAGTATAAAAGTAGCCGCTCTCACGCCAAAATAAGATATTCGAAGCAAAGACAGAGACAGCTACTAAGCTTTGGGAAAAATCTTTCATATCGCTTGGCAATAGCCAGAGCCAAGCAAACGGGATACAGATAAGCATCACTAAAAACAACGCTGGCAATATGCGCCTAGCACGTCGTTCATAAAAATTAATAATCGAGAACCTTCCTTGCTTAAGTTCAGTAAGAATGATTGTCGTAATCAAGTATCCGCTGATAACAAAGAAGATGTCAACGCCTACAAAGCCCCCGCTAAACGTCTCAAAACCAGCGTGAAACAGAATGACTGGCAGCACAGCAAGCGCTCTAAGTCCGTCTATCTCTCTTCTGTATTCCATAGTGTTTTCCTGCGTCATCTCGCAAGTTCCGCCTAATTTTCAAGCCTTTACGATTGGGTACAGTGGGGATATACTAACAACATTATAGCTTTTCTCGGCATCATCACCAACCTAGGGAGTGGAACAATGGGCCGGAACGACGATCCTATTGCCAAGTAAAAGGCACTTTCTGATGAGCTAGACCCAGCCAAGCAACAAGAGCGTGACACTGCACTGAGGATATGTAGGGAACATTGAGGTTCTCGACTGCAAAGTCAGCGAGTTAAAGGAACTGTTATATTTCCACCAGAAGTGAGAAATCGACTCCATTAAATGTTTGGCAGAAAGCATCAAGAGACTGTTGTTCATGCATTAAAACTTCTGTATCTAAATTCGCTTCTGTTTTCACCCCACATACCTCTATAGAGACAGAGTTGCTAAACACACGACTAAAAATGAATTTTGTTCTTTCAACATGGTAGTCTGACGTGACTACGACTATTTTTTTAATTTGAAGCTACGAAAATAGTCTAAGCAGTAAAACGCATCACCGACAGTATCGCGCGATTCCCTTACTGCCATCATTAATGAATTATCAATATCTGAATTTTTTAATATGTGATCACGTATAACGTCAGCAATTGGCACATCGCAATCAGCACGATAATCCCATCCTAGAGCCACTAATTTATCGTATTGGTCGCTCGAAAAAATTTTTATAGCCATATCTGCTCGAGCTACTGACTCTTTACCTAGTTCGCAAGACTTCGACATTAAGTGGGCTAAAACAACTACCAGATTCACTTAGTCATCCCTCTTATCGAAGTGCTGAAATGTAACTCTATCTCCTCTTTTAGCAGAGAGAAGACATTTAGATCCTATTACGTTATCAAAGTATTTCGCTTCTAATCCGAAACCAGGGCGAATTCTTCTAACACTTTTGTTGGTGATAACTTCTCCTTCTTCTACATCTCTTACGAAATACAATGAGCGTCGAAAAATCTTATTGCCATCTTCAACAGAAGACCTACTGAATGATTTGGAACCTAATGCATGGAACGCCTCTTTCGTTTCCTTTACTAGTGCACTCATTTCAGTTGGCTCAAGCGAAAAGCTACTATCTACACCTCCATCAGATCTATTAACTGTGAAGTGTTTTTCAATTGCAGTTGCACCCATCGAAGTAGCGAGTGCGCTTGCTAAATTACCAATTGTATGATCAGAGAGGCCAACTTGTATATTAAATTCCTTTTGTAATATCGAAATCATATTTAAGTTGGCTTCAGATAAAGGCGCGGGATAACTACTGATACAGTGAAACAACAAAATGTTTCCATTGCCACCTGACTTAGCCGCTTCTAGCGCCTCACCAATTTCATCATACGATGCCATCCCAGTTGACATAAGTATCGGTTTTTTCTTTTTAGCTATGTACTTAATAAGAGGCAAATCAACTACTTCAAAAGATGCAATCTTATATGCTGGCGCATCTAAGCTATCTAACAGATCTACTGCAGTTTCATCAAACGGCGACGAAAATAGTGTAACTCCTATCTCTTTTGCATAATCGAACAGCTCCTTATGCCACTCAAATGGAGTGTAGGCTTCACTATACAAATCATATAATGATCGCCCCCTCCATAGCCCATCATCGATAAGAAAATCTGGCTTATGGACATCAATTGTCATTGTATCAGGTGTGTAAGTTTGGATTTTAACTGCGTCTACGCCAGCATTATGGGCTGCGAGAATTGTTTCTTTAGCTCGTAATACCGAACCGTTGTGATTTGCTGAAACCTCCGCAATTATGTATGGAGCATAATCACTTGAAATTACCCTAGAGTTTATGGCAAAGCTATTTGTCGTCATACTTAGGCCCTTCAGAATCTAATCTTTCAAGTTCGTCTAATATCTCTGCATTCCAACGATAAAAATTAGTTGGTAAATCTTTTACATAATGGATAGTCCCTTTACCCCTTTGAGCTTTTGCTGTCCAAGTGTCGTTTAGCAACGATGGAAGAAATTCGATAAACAAATCCTCCATGCTTTTGCTTAGGACAGAATACGTTTTTACAAATGTATGATCCGACTCTTTAAAGTTGACATATTTCTGCTTTACAATTGGCCCAGTATAAATTCCACTATCAATTAAGTGTATTGTTACACCACTTGGGGTGTTGTCATAAACTGACCAAAAGTTCGGATGAGCTCCACGGTTATTGGGCAGATACGATATGTGCGGATTAAATACTGGACACCCAAAACCATCAATTGTGCTTTGTTTGAGAATATGTCTGCATCCATAGCTGATCACACAGTCATAGCCCCTGATTGCATCAATTTTATCTGCTGTATGATCAACAGCACATTTGTTCGCAATCCGAGCATCGATTAGTGTTGTCCGTGTTTGATCATATCCAAGAAATAAGATTCTTTTTTTTGGATCGTCAATTTGATTGATACTTATCATGTCAACTATCGCTCTTTAGCTTTTCTTCCTCCAGCCAGCGAACCTTTCAGCATCCCAGAGGTAAAACCAAACTCTTTGCAAAGACGCTGTACTTCTTTCAGTGCGTTAGCACGTTCGTTCTTCTTTGCTTCAACCATCTGCTGCTGAATTGCTCCCATTTCAGCTTTCAACTCGTCATAAGATTTCATCTCACACCTCGATAGGTTTAGTTTCACTTTTATATTATAGATTTGTTAAGAGGATGAACAATACGTTTTTTCGACGCTTGCTCTAACGTGCTGTATTGTGACAAAGGTATTTGTATGCCGCATCAATATGCAAGTCGCTGCGTCGACTATAAAGTCACACAGCTTCAAACCGGGCACTTTTGACGTGTTTTCAGCGTTTATCTCTGTCGTCTCGTTGATTTGGTAACTGTGGCTGTGGACGAATAGGTGTAAAGTCTGTTCGTTCTGTATCTTTTGGTGTCGTTTGCTGCTGTGGCTCTTGTTTGACTATCTTTGTCTTTGGAACAGCGACAGCGTGTATCACTGTCTTTATTTCTGGTTTAGCCATCTTCTTAGCAAGTGCTATTACACCGTTGCTTGTGCCTAGCATCAACTCAAGTGCTGCCCATTTAGTCTCGTCATCCACACGTTCAATCTCACCACGTATCGCGTTCAATGCTTGCTGTATGTCTTGTAAAGTTTTTTATTTCAAACAACAAATGAGCGTTGAATTTCGTCTTTGCCTAGCTGTTGCAGACGTTTTATTAAATCTCCATTATTTGAGGAAACATTAATAAAAAATTCTCCTCTACGAACTGACTTAACAGATGGTAATGGCTTATGGTTCGCTTTTACAAAGGAAATAATTTCAGAAACATATTCTTTTGTTGATTGATTGACATTTAAACCAATCGAATTATCGGAATGCACATATAACGAACCAACCAAGCTCCCACTTTTGTAAATCAAATACCACGCGACATAAGGGTGCGATAATACAAACCTATTATGCTCATTTAGTGATGGAATATCAGTATGGCTAATTGAATATTTTCTGTCTAATAATATTTTATATAAGTCACTTACTTGTTTAGATGTTGGAACAATCTTTTCAAAATCAAGCGTCATAATGATTCAACTTTTTTATAAAATACAGACATAACCAATGCGTATAGAAAACTTGATTGAAAGATTTTATACAACGTATTCATAGTACAAAACGTCAGCATCTTGCTTAACGAGCACAAAGCCAACACCAACAAATGATTGCTGACTTGGGATGTTTATGGACTTGATTTCAGCATCAATAAAACGAACATCTGAAAAATATTTTTGGAAGAATGAGATAGCATCTCTCAAACACCCTTTCGCCTTTCGCTTGCCACACATTTGCGGCGAAAGATTTATTGAAATAAGTGCTCTTTCATCTTCTATATCAAAACGGACTATTGCGACTTTTTCGTCAGTATCTTTCTCTTCGCAAATAACAAGTAGCCGTTTTGTATTAGTGAGTGACGCCGCAAACCAAGCACTATGCCCACCCCATTCAACCAAGTCAGTCGTGTGGGACATCTGTCTTGTGAGTTCGTCATTACGCCAATCGAATATGTCTCTACTATCACTCTCGTTGGCTTTACGAACGTTAGGCATTTCGTTGTACTCTCTTTTGTGTTTTCACATCTACACTATACCTTACTAACCACCTTCATCCATCAAAAAAGACCACAAAGAAAGGCTTAAAGTGTTGTTTTTAAGCCGTTTTGCCACATTTCAATATTGCCAATCGTTTTTTTATCTACGCCATTCGTTTCAAAGCGATTAAAACGGAGACTGCGGTTTTTAGGCTGAAGTTCGGACTGCTTCTGTAAGTAGTCGTTGCGTATGTCGCTTATATCCTTACTCGTAAATGATTTGCTAACAACAGCACTATTTGGCGTTACTTGTTGCTTCGCATTGAAGACTGAAGACTGTGGTGGCTTAACTGATGGGAAGGGTTTGGGTTTGGGTTTGGGTTTGGCAATACCTTTGCTTTTCTTTGTTGTCTTTTTCTTTGTTGTCTTTTTCTTTGCCTTATCTTTTGGCTGAAGACTTTTTCTTACCCTCAAATTAATCCTATCACTTATATCTTTAACTGCGTTCGCCATCGTCTTCATATCGTCTAATGTTTGTTCTAAAGGTGCTGTAAATGATTGCTGTTTGACGATATCAATCAACTAACGCATTTCATCTTTGTAGTTCATTCCCTATCCTAAAAGTATGGTGGTGTACAATCACCACCCTCAAAATATTCTGTGTTTCAAAAAATCCGCACAGCATATTTTTTTGCCGGCAAAAACCCTTTCACTGCTGTGCCGCCATCTGTGTCATCCATGCGTGCTTACTCTGTTGATACATCGTACTATCTAAACGTGCTGACAGCACTTCAAAATCAGATGCCAACTTGCGGCTGTCGCTATCTGCCTTTTGCTGCCTTTTGCTTCAACGCTTCGCTATTTCTTCAATGCGATTGACAGAACGATTTACACCCACAAAGGCATAAACAAAGGCAAAAAAGTTGAGAGGATGGTGTATTTGGAAAGAGGCAGAGAAAGAGACAATCTACACACCCACTTCTTCTTCAAAGGCACTGACGACACAGAAGCAGAACTGATTTCTCAAATAGCAACTGAACTTTGGCAAAACAAAATATACAAACCATACAGCATCAAAATCTTACCTAATACAAATAAAGACAACAGAAATGCCTAAGGAATGAAAGAGCACTACTTTGCTGACGATGACAACTTTGTCGCATAGTTGTCTGTTATCAAAACACTTCAATAAGTGGCTATGCTCGAACTTTGAAGTGCTTTCATTCAATCACGTGCTTACATTGATAAGCACGTGCTCTTCGTGTACGTAAAACATAAGAAAATACAGAAAATATTAGGTCCTGACGTAAGTCATTGAAAATCAAATTATTGATTTATATGGCTTTTTCGGTAGGAAAAATAAAAGAAAGAAATCACACTTGTACGTACGAAAACATTACATTTGATGGAATTTGTACGATGAAACAAGCAAAAGTACTGACAGCCAAAGAACTCAATAAAGTATGCGAGGTCATTTCACTCTACGCACACGCAGAACGAAACAGAGCAATGGTGCTACTGACACACTTGTGTGGTTTGAGGGTATGCGAGTTAGCCAATCTGCGTGTTAGCGATGTAATGAATGAAAATGGAAAAATACGAGATTTGCTGTATAAGGCACTAAAGAAATTTAAAGGAAACAGCAAATACGTTGAGTACATGAAGAGTCAGCAGTCAAATCAATTAGGACAGCCAAACTTTCATCACCTCTGTACAGTAAGTTGCCCACACGCCAAACATGAATGGATGTTCGCATATGACGTACCACACTTAGTAAGTGATGCATCAGTTATTACACAAAGCAAACTCTTACTAGCAAAATATGGATACTGAAAAACAAATGGAAGGGGCTGCTAGCCTCTTCCAATGTTGTAAATTGCACGTTCAACCACGGCTAGCTTGATGTTCTGCTTGCTTGTAAGTCTGCTGTCATCACTGAGCTTTTCATGGCTACGTGACATTACCAAGCGTGGCAGTGACACTATGTCTGCGCTTAAGTCGCCACCTACTTCAAGGCTAATATCTCTATCAAACCAAACACGAAGGCTGCTGTCAGAGCGCAGAATTTCTTGCAGTATTTCTAGCACATCTTCGCAAAGGCTTTCACCCTTGTTGTAGAACTTCTTAGCATTCGAGTGCTTGCCTTTGCTGCTACAGCCTTCTGCGCGATTGTAGTTAAAGGTAGCTTCTCGCAGCTTCTCCTCGTATCGCTTAAAGTCGCTTGATTTATCTTTAAGTTCTTCACGTAGTTCAAGCTGTTCTTGCAACTCCGCTTCTATCTGTGCGTACTCATCGTCACTTAGCCAAGTTTTTAGCTGACGGTTTTGTAGGCTTTCTTCACGATTAAGTTTATTAGCTATCGCTTCTAGCTTTGCCAGGCGTTTAGCTTCTTCAACCGTCAGTTCGCGACGCGGATTGGCTTTTTCAATCCGTTCTTGCAGCATTTTGCGAAGGTTGCTACGTGTCTTTGTTTGGTTATCGCACCACTCACTCAACTAAATTAAGCCCTAAAAGCGCTTTGTATATTAACCGATTTCCTTCGCGATTGTAATGTACATCACCGTGTATAAAAAAGTCCCTATAGACATCATCAATAGACGAATTTTTAACCAAGTCAAAATATCTAGGAAACATGTTTATAAAGTGAAAACATCGGTTGACACAGAAATCACGCCACACATCAACTTGCAAATTAGTATCGCTATCATTCAACATCATTTCACGGATCTGCGCTGGCCACGGATATACTCCTACACTTAATTTAACACCCTTACTTTCAAGTAAGTCGTGTAATATTGACATTTCACTCACAGCCTTCTCTATTGATCCATTCACTCCTATTGAACCATATGCATTTGAAGATGCATTGTAGGTCCATTCGCTTCTTTCTAATGTAAAAACATCTGGGACACTTTCATTGTCTTCATGATCAATTAGAATTTGTTTAACTAATCGATATCCATAAGCAAATAACGCGAAATTATCTGCTACGTAACTTTTTACTCTGCTGAAAATTGCTTGTTGCCTTATTGCACCATCAGCACTTTGCAATACATTACCGCGCGTGTCTCTAAAATAAGTTGCTTCGTCTTGTACATCAGAAATATCAACAAAAACGATCACATGATTGAATGTGTATCCTCTGTTGATAAAATCTTCAATTTTTGCACGATACACGGTGGGTGCATAAGAGCTAACGCCTAAATTTGCGACGTCTAAATCTGTATAGGTATTTGCAAATAAGCCAACAAATGAGTCTTCATAGGTAACACCTATAGCCTCGGTAAAACTATCGCCAATAAAAGCAATATCAAAATTAGTGTTCGATGTGAAGATATTTTCACAATCGCTTTTAAAACCGTTAGGGTCTGTGCATACTCTATATGCTTCACCTCCCCATTCACCTATACCGTCGAACGATGGAGATAGAGAATGGTGAAAAACATCATGCTTTATTCGGTATACTTTCTCTTGATTAGTTGGCATAGAGAGATAATTAGTATAAATAAAGTCAGAGCCAAAGAAAAGAGTGACTACAACGCTAACTTGAATAAACAGTGTTTTAATCCAGCTCATAACGCTCCTCATAATTCTCTTTAAGCGCTGCGTTTTGATGCTCTTTGTAAAGCACGTAGTTACCGACAGCTAAAACATCCATTTCAGTACCCATAAAGCACTTAAATGCATCTGTTGGTGTGCAAATGATTGGTTCACCGCGCACATTGAAAGACGTATTTACTACCAACGGACAGCCAGTTTTCTCTTTAAACTTCGAAATAACAGCGTGGTACTTAGGGTTTGTATCAGCGTGTACTGTCTGTAGTCGTGCAGAGTAGTCAACGTGCGTAATGGCTGGCACAGAAGAACGCGGTACGTTTAGCTTATCAATACCAAATAGTTTCTCTTCTTCCGCAGTCATTGCGCGACGTTTATCATTTTGCACGTCTGCAACCAGAAGCATGTAAGGACTATCGATTTCATGTTCAAACCATTTACCTACATCTTCCCTTAAAACACTGGGAGCAAAAGGGCGGAAACTTTCGCGATATTTAACTTTAAGGTTAAGTTGTTTTTGCATCATTGGCGAACGCGGATCCGCAATGATACTTCGTCCTCCTAATGCACGTGGTCCAAACTCCATGCGGCCTTGCATCCAACCAACTGCTTTTTCATCAGCTAATGCGGAGGCGACCTCTTCAATCATTTCAGCTTCAGAAAGCTTTTTGAAGTTTGCACCACAATCTGTGAGTTCAGTTTCAATTTCGTTATCAGTGAACTCTGGGCCCAAGTAAGCACCCTTCATTGCATCACGTACAGTTGAAGCGACACGTTCTTTATTATGATGTAGGTACCAAGTAGAAAGCGCGGCACCTAACGCTCCACCAGCATCACCAGCGGCAGGTTGAATCCAAATGTTGTCGAAGATTTTTTCACGCAACAAAATACCATTTGCTACACAATTGAGCGCCACACCACCAGCAAGGCATAAGTTACGTTCACCAGTTTCTTTGGCTATTTCCCTGGCTAACTCAAGAACAATATCCTCAGTCACCTTTTGAACCGATGCCGCCAAATCCATTTCTCGCTGCGTTATTTCCGTCTCCGACGTACGTGGTGGACCACCAAACAATGCATCAAACTTTTTGTTCGTCATCGTTAAACCAGTCGCATAGTCAAAGTAGCTCATATCAAGCTGGAAGCTGCCATCATCAGCAACTGTGATTAGTTTTTCTCGTATTAAGTCTGCGTAGCGTGGCTCTCCATATGGAGCTAAACCCATCACCTTGTATTCACCAGAGTTAACTTTAAATCCTGTGTAATAGGTGAACGCAGAGTAGAGTAAGCCAAGTGAATGAGGAAAGTGTATTTCCTTCACAACTTGTAAATCACTACCTTTGCCTATTGCTAAAGATGTTGTTGTCCATTCGCCTACACCATCTAGCGTTAACACTGCGGCACTATCAAAGGGTGAAGGATAATATGCGCTTGCTGCATGTGACAAGTGATGCTCAGAGAACAACAATCGCTCACGCCAATCAACACTTTCATCAAGTGTTGATTTCAACTCTTTAATGAGTGCAGACTTTTGAAAAAGTTTGTCTTTAATCCATACTGGCATCGCTTTAGCGAAGCTTGTAAATCCTTTCGGTGCGAAAGCTAGGTACGTTTCAAGGAGTCTCTCAAATTTTACAAACGGCTTTTCGTAGAACACGACATTATCGATATCCGTCGCTGCTATGCCAGCCTCTTTTAAGCAATACTGAATTGCATGATTAGGGAAGCCAGCATCGTGTTTCTTACGAGTAAAGCGTTCTTCTTGTACAGCGGCAACAATCTCACCATCTCTCAGCAAGCATGCCGCACTGTCGTGATAAAAGGCAGAAATACCTAAGACATACATGCGCAACTCCTAAAAGAGTGTGTATATGAAAGGTGCTACTACAGAACCTTGCGCAAGCACCAGCAAGCCTCCGAGAATCAACATAACGGTGATGATGGGCGCAAGCCATAGTTTTTTACGTACACGTAAGAACGCCCAAAGTTCTTTTAAAAATTCCATTTGATTAGCCTTTACTAAAACTGGTGTTTGAATGATTCAGATTTGATAGGTTCGCCGCGCAAAATCCAGTGACTTGCTTTCTGAGTAAACTTTAAACGCAACTCATCTCGTCCACTTAGACGCATCAGCATTGCTATGGGTGTAAAAAGCCCAAAGAAGATAGCCCCAAGTACGATTGGACTTACTATCATGCCAAGTAGGAGCCCTAACCGCATCCATAGCTTGTTCAGAGGTAGAAGTGCATCGCTCTTTATCAGCGTAACAAGCAAAGATACCAATGCTGCCGCACTAAACATATATGCCCAAGTTACATTGTCTGAGTAATAGAAATAGGCTGCTAACACTACGAAGATGAATGTAAAGAAAAATCCAAATTTTCGATTGGAAGGAAGTTCGATTTCTGAGAATTTCATTGCTTTTTTCTCCCTTCAGCCAACGAGCCTTTTAGCATGCCAGCAGTATAACCAAACTCTTTACACAGACGCCTTACTTCTTTCAGTGCGTTAGTACGTTCATTCTTCTTTGCTTCAACTATCTGCTGCTGAATTGCTTCCATTTCAGCTTTCAATTCGTCATAAGATTTCATCTCACACCTCCATAGGTTAAGTCTCAGTCTTATATTGTAGATTTGTTAAAGGGATGAACAGCACGTTTTTTCTACGCTTGCTTTAACGTATTGTATTGTGACAATAGTATTTGTACAGAGCCTCACTATGCCAGTCAGTCATAATTTCAACCATACATGCAAACAGCTACAAACCGTACGCTTTTTTAATGATTCTTAAATTTTTTCACTTTCGTCTCGTTGATTTGTTAACGGTGGTTGTGGAGTTGATGACGATTTGAGAAATTTTCATTTAGGTACGAACTCGCCGTCTTTGAAGTAGCCCTCAATCTTATCGCCACCTTCGAAAATAAAGGTCGCTGGTCCGAACCCCTTTCCCTCTCTCCAATACCCCTCAATCTTGTCACCATTCTCTAAAGTTTCAGTACCTGCACCGTGCATCTTGCCGTCCTTCCACTCTCCAACGTACTTGCTACCATCAGGCGACGTATACGTCACTCGTCCGTGCCTCTTGTCGCCTCTGAATTCACCCTCATACGTTTTACCATAGTAACCCACTTGTGTTGCGTAGGCGTGTAGTCTTTGTCACTTGCAAGTTGGATTTGTTCATCAATCTTCGCAATCAGCTTGCGACGACGCAAAGCGACAGGGTTGTTGTTTTAGAGTGGATTAAAAGCAACGAAATTTAGTGTATCAAGTACAGCCATGTCAGCCTCCTCATTAGCTAAAAGCATTGTGCTTTCAGAGTTTGGTGGCTGTCATCCGAAGATTAGTCGTCAACGTTCAGAAACTTATCTAGCTTTGACACATCATCTTTAGATGCTGGCGCTGCGTCCCTACCAATGTTGTGCATTGCACGTTCAACTACAGCTAACTTAACACTTTGCTTTCTTGCTATCCGACTATCTCCACTCTTCTTATCGATACTACGCGATGTGACAAGACGCGGTAAGTTTCCGAGACTTGCATCAATCAAACTGCCGTGCCCAAAATCTAAGTCCTTATCAAACCAAATCTGTAAACTAGCATCATGCGCACAATTTCTTGCAGCATCTCTAAAGCACCCTCACACAGACCTTCACATATTGAGTCTAACTTATACGCTGAAGATTTGTTGCCTTTGCGATGATAAGCATCAGAGCGATTGCGCATCATAATCGCTTCCTTTAGCATTTCTTCATACCGTTTTAAATCACTTGGCTTGTCCTTAAGTTCTTCACGTAGTTCTAGCTGTACTTGCCACTCTGCTTCTATTTGAGCGTACTCATCTTCGCTTAGCCATGTTTGTAGCTGACGGTTTTGCACGTTTTCTCCACGCTTTAACTTATCAGCTATTGCTTCTAACTTTGCAAGGCGTTTGGTGTCCGCACCACTTAGTTTGCGACGTGGATTTTCTTTATCAATTCGTTCTTGTAGCAACTTAGAAATTCTACTAATTGATTGCTTTTGAATGTCAAACTACTCACTCATTTTCTTGAAGCAACTTGTGTGTAACAAGCTTATCAGCCAATTCATATAGCCCCCAAATGGGCGTATTTAGGGTTTCAGCTATTTGCAATAGTGTATTTTTTCCGTCGCAGAGACTTATCAGATCCATCATTAAACTAACTTCTTCGCCAGACTTTTTTGTTGATAGTGTTGGGTAAAGACCACGTTTACCCATTTGCGGCTCTCCGAGAACTGTGACGAGATATTTTTTGTTCCTCTCAATAGCCTCAATAGCTTTTCGAATTGACCAATAACCACCGTCTAATCCAGTTGGTGTAACTACGTTATCTAAGTCATCTAGTGACGTATGATATTCTGGGTACTGCCCATACTTAGTACGCATAATTGATGCTATGGGGAGGTCAATGCCAGGTGCGCAATACTGGCGCTCATCGCTGCCACGATCTAGCCAAGTATATGACTTATAGTTTGGATCAGTGTGACTGAGAACATGCTTAGCAATATCATCACTCAATGTTTTACCATTTCGTGATGGAAGGTATGAATACGCTCTATCATCTCCGACACAAGATACGTTAAACCCTGCAATAGTTTTTTCTCTCATTTCTTTGTAATTGCGACTGAGATATGTAATCGAACCGATCGTTTCTGGAATAAACACTATTCGATACGTGTAATATCTCTTACTTAGTTCAGACAGCCACTTTGCTAAGTAGGTAACTACTGTAGGTCCTGATAATTCGTTATTCGCCATAGAAGGGTGGCAAATGTAAGTACTAAGGAATACTTCCTCGTGACTTTCGCCAGGCAGAACTAACTCAGCATAATTCAGTACACCATCGAAGTGTTCTGTTTCAATTTTAACGCGATACTCGCCGTCGTCTAACTGATCATATTGATTCTGACTAAGGCAAAAGCCCCAGCGCTCTTTATAGTAGCTCGTAATGTATGGAATAGCTTCTGGCTGTTCTGGTACGGTATATAAATGTTCTTTTAATTCTTCTAAGCCCATGCTTCCTTCGACGGAAGTGCTATATCCCAAGAGATGAAGGTTGTTAACTTTGAAATCACAGATTTTTTCACCGCTAGGTGTGATGATGTAAGCTTCCTTAGCATGCCATTCTTTTGGCACTTTCCAATCGAATACTTCGGTCCCAGAAGGTATAGCTTTCACCTCTAAACCAGGCAAATGCTGCTTAATTAAATCTAATGTTGTTCTTACACCCTTGCCAGTGATGCTTCTATTAATTGGCCATAGCTGCTTAGCAAAATTATGTATTTCGTTGCCAATCATTCATCTTCTCCATAAACAAAGAGGTTACCTTCTGCATTACCTGAGTTAATAAGGTGTGATACAAAATCAAACATATCATTTGCTTTTATGGTCCGTAGTCCAGCATTCTCCTTGGGCCTATCTCCACGGTAAAAACCGTTGTCCCATAACAATTCACCAGCTGGATTAACGTGAGTTAATACGTGTTTTTCTATATCTCTTACAAACAACTTGAATTCTCTTTGAGACTCTTGACCCACTGAGTCAAAGTAAGTACCTGAAAAAGTCTTAAAGTAGCGATATTTTACCTTCATTGACTCTTCAACATAATGATAAAATGTCATGCTATTCTGATCTTCAAGATCAAGAGATGCTATTTTTCCGTCAAGCTTATGTAAAAGACCAAATGGACTATCCTCTCCATATCCACTTTCATTAACCAACCCTTTGAATCTATCTTTCTCTTTTCCTAATACCGCGAAAGAATAAATAGGATGTCCAGTTCTCACAACATCAGACCGCATTCGAGCGACTTCTGTAAGTGCTCCCATTTGTGAAGGCGTACTTCGAATGTCAAAAACCTTTTTTGTTGGGAAATCAAAGTTAAACAGCGGAAGAATCAATGTTCCTGAGTCACCCAAGCAGTCTATTAAGCTATCTAGAACATCATCTGGAGTTAATTGAACGCCAGCTCGTCTAGCTTTAACTAAAGTACGTTTAATATTGCTATGAACAAGTAATACGTCGCCACTGTTAACTCCACAATTAGCCCAGCTTTCGGAAAGCTGCTTGATGTAATCAACATAATTAGTCATTAGATTTTATACGACCTTCAGCAAGTGAGCCCTTAAGCATGCCAGCAGTATAACCAAACTCTTTACACAGACGCCTTACTTCTTTCAGTGCGTTAGTACGTTCATTCTTCTTTGCTTCAACTATCTGCTGCTGAATTGCT
>Ga0181555_1000708_pt1 | contig 31926 bp, 27 predicted proteins | sample 011ome_15_FD_145601 | JGI IMG/M metagenome (GOLD analysis project Ga0181555, IMG submission 145601) | Coastal salt marsh microbial communities from the Groves Creek Marsh, Skidaway Island, Georgia - 011504AT metaG (spades assembly) | ecosystem: Environmental > Aquatic > Marine > Intertidal zone...
TAATTTAGTCGATACTCTAAATCTTGGGTCAATAAATAAGATTTTTACATTTTTATGCTGCTTGCTTTTAATCAATGCTTTTAACTATAGTGATGGAATTGATGGACTTTTACCAACAATTTCCATTGTAATATTAATTTCTTTCACAGTTTTTCTTTTAAATATCAATAATATGGCCTATCTGAATATGATATTAATCACATTTCCCTTGATTATTTTTTTATTTTTTAATTTTGGAATTTTAAAAAAATTTAAAGTTTTCCTAGGGGACTCTGGCAGTAATTTTTTAGGCTTTATAATATCTTTTATAGCAATTTATCTTTTTAAGGAAAAAGGAATTCATCCAGCTTTAATCGTATGGCCTTTAGCTTATTTAGTTTATGAATTTCTATCAGTAACTATATTTAGAATTATGAGTAATAAAGGTACATTTAAACCAGGCAAAGATCATTTACATTATGAAATCATAAAAGTATTTAAATTAAATCAATATACAGCCCTATTTTTCATAATATTTGTTAATATATTTTTTGTACTTTTTGGTTCTTTTATTTTCTACAAAACTAGCCCGGACATTTCAATGATTGCATTCATATTTTTTTTTATAATATATTTGGGTTTTAAATATCTAATAAAAAAATTTAACAACCAATTAAATAAATAATTTCCTTTGCATTTTTTTTATAATTGTATAATACCGACTCATCATGATTAAAAAACATATAAGAGTACCATATGGCCTAAGTGTACACGGCAATGAAGAGATTAAAGCTGTTAACAAAGTTTTAAAAAACAGTACTCAAATGGGAAAAAATGTTTACGAGTTTGAAAAACGAGTTGCAAAACTGTTTGATAAAAAATATGGATTAATGGTAAACTCAGGCTCTTCTGCTCTACTATTAGCAATGGAAAGTTTAAATTTACCTGAGGGAAGTGAGGTCATCACTCCTGCTTTGACATTTTCAACTACAGTTGGTTACATAACAAGAAATAAACTTGTTCCAGTTTTTGTTGATGTTGAAGAAGGCACATATTGTATAAATACTGATAAAATAAATAATCTTATTACCAAAAAAACAAAGGCTATTGTTGCTCCGCATTTAATGGGAAATATTGTGGATTGGGAAAAAATTTATCCAATACTAAAAAAAAATAAGATTATAATTGTTGAAGACTCTGCTGATACTCTGGGGGCAACATATAAAAATAAATCTACTGGGCATTATGCTGATATTAGTATTACAAGTTTTTATGGCTCTCATATAATTAATTGCGCTGGAAATGGGGGTATGGTTTGCTTCAATAATAAAAAACTTTATGAAAAAGCCAAATTACTTAGATCTTGGGGAAGAAGTTCCTCATTGTATGATGAAAATTCAGAAAAAATTGAAAACAGATTTAACATTAAATTAGATGGAGTTCAGTATGATAAAAAATTTGTTTTTGAAGCAATCGGACACAATTTAGAACCATCTGAGATGGGCGCAGCTTTTGGTTTAGTACAATTGAATAAACTTAATTATAACTTGAAAAAAAGAGAAGAAAATTTCTCAAAACATTCAAAATTTCTTAAAAAATATGAGGAATACTTTATTTTACCCAAACAACTTCCTGGATCACGATCTGGATGGTTGGCATATCCAGTAACAATAAAAAAAAGTGCTCCCTTTACTAGAACACAGATGCAGATTTTTTTAGAAAAAAGAAATATTCAAACTAGAGTAGTTTTTACTGGAAATATAATTAGACAACCTGGTTTTAAAAATATTAGAATGAAGAAATCCAAAAATGGATATCCCGAAGCAGATAACGTAATGCAAAATGGAATTCTTTTAGCTTGTCATCATGGTTTAACAAATAAAATGATAAGTCACATTCATAACTCAATTGATTTATTTTTAAAAAAATAGTCTAATTTTTTTTTAATCTTTTAAGGTCAGCTTCAATCATAAGATTGATTAATTTTGAAAGAGAAACTGTAGGTTTCCAATTTAATTTTGTGTATGCTTTCTTATATGAGCCTTTTAAATACTCAACTTCAGCAGGTCTGTAATATCTAGGGTTAATTTTAAGAATTATTTTTTTTGTTTTTTTGTCAATTGCAACTTCTTTTAATCCTTTGCCTTTCCACTCTATATTGAAATTTAATACTTTAAAACACTCATTTAAAAAATACTTTACAGAATAAACAGTATTTGTCGCTAAAACAAAATCCTCAGGCTTTTTTTGTTGCAACATTTTCCACATGCCCTCGACATAGTCTTTGGCATATCCCCAATCTCTTTTTGAATAGATATTACCCAATTCTAAAAATTTTCTTTGACCTAAGCTTATTTCACATAATTGTTTTGTGATTTTTCTAGTTACAAATTCTTCTCCTCTTAATGGAGACTCGTGATTAAAAAGAATACCCGAACAACAAAACATTCCATACGACTCTCTATAATTTTTTGTAATTCCATGAGCAAATAACTTTGCAACTGCATATGGACTTCTAGGATTGAATCTTGATTTTTCGTTTAATAAGTTTGTTTCAACCTCACCATACATTTCAGAAGTTGACGCTTGATAAAATTTTGTTTTTGGGGAAAAATATTTCAAAGTATCTAAAATTCTTAAAGGACCTATACCAGTAACATCAGAGGAGGAGAGTGGAGTAACAAATGAGCTCTTAACGAATGATTGCGCCGCTAAATTATAAACTTCATCAAATTTATATTTTTTAATTAGTGCAATTATTGAGGTGATATCACTTAAATCAAAATCTTCATAAATAAGGTTATTTTGTATACCTAACTCTTTATGTCTCCATCCACTATCTCTTGATGACCTTCTATCAGCAGCAATAACAGTATATTTTTTTTTTAAAAGAAATTCACACAAGTAAGAACCATCTTGACCAGAGGATCCTGTCACTAATGCTATTTTTTTTTTACTCATAAACAATGGCTTTCTTATAGACCTTTTTATTTTCCTTATAGACCTTTTTATTTAAAGTCCAAATAAAAAAACCTACTGGATAGAAGTAAACGATACTTAGCCAATTGTTAAAGAAATTGCCGCCTGGCATTAATGGCCAAATTGAAATAAAAATACAAACAAGAAGAGCAATTTGAAAATCATCAAAAAAAGGTTTTTTTTTTACATACATTTTATAAAAATGAAGCATAAAATAATAAGATAAAATCATAAAGACAGAGAACAAATAAATAAAGCCAATTATGCCTGTTTCTGTTAAAATTTGAATGTAAGTATTGTGTGGATGCGTTGAGCAACCTGAGCCAACTTTAAAACTAATATCATCACAAAATTTTCTAAAGTTTTTTGGTCCTATACCAAAATAGATATTATCCTTAAAAATTTTAAATGAGGTATGATAAATTTCATGATAATTTTTTGAAAATATATATTTTTTATCATCATCATCATAATTTACTCCTGTATGCTCTTTATATATTTCATCACTGCTTAAAAATATTTCAACTTTATTTTTATCAATACCAATTTGGTCTAGTGTTTGATCAATCAGCCTAATTTTAGCAGCAGGGTAATAAATACTTATTATACTAAAAATTGAAATTGATATTATTAATGTTAAAAATCTAAATTTTTTATAGTTAATTAATAAAATCATCAAAATGATGGCTGCAAAATTAACTAAGAATAATGCAGTTCTTTCAGCAGTAATAAATACCAATATATCAATAAGAATAAACAAAAAACTAAAATAATAAAAGTAATTATTATTTTTATTATCTTTATTTAAAAAAATTAAACATGCAAAAAACATTGGAAGAAGTCTAGATAAGTAACTACCAAGTATTGCTTCATCACCAAATAGACTTGTTACTCTGTGCCCACTAGCAAGATAGACTCCAAAAATATTTTCTTTAGTAAAAAATTGTTTAAGACCATCAAAAACTAAAAAACTGTATATTAATAAAAATGAAAAAAATAAATACTTGATAGTCGATGGTTTGTGATCAAGAACTAACCATACACCCAAACTAAACAAACCAAAGCGAAAATATGTGAGCGATGTTTTTAAAGAATATAAAATATGTTCTGACAAAAATGAGGTTAAAACAATATATATATTAAAAATAATAAATAATTTAAAAAAAGTTGAGTCAAAATACTTAAATTCTTTATTTCTAAATACGTAAACTAAAAAAAGAATTGATGTAATTACCACTGCTAAATCTGATAAAAATGGCCCCGTGATTAGCAAAAATGGTACACTTAAAATAAGATATTGTTGAGCTTTAATAATTTGTTTATTTGATATAAATTGGAATTTCACAAGAAATATTTATTTTAATCCACCTAGGCTATTAAGATATCTTTGTGATCCCACTTTTCCAATTATATTGGGATTAAGAGATATTGATCTAATTTTAATACTTCTATTAATTTCACTTATATATGAAAAAAAACCACAATCTATTAAATGATCTTCTAAAATGATTATTTCGCTCCATTTTTTTAATTCAGTTGATATTTTCTTTTTATACTTCTGTCCCCATACTGGGCAGCTATATACATTATAGTTTGCAAATTTTTTTTTACTTAATAATTCTAAACCTAATTCTAAAGTTGCTCCTGTAGTTAGAATTAATTTTTTTGATCTTGCATTTTTAAATATTGGTAAAAATTTTGCATCTTGAATAATTAATTTATTTTTATGAAATTTAGGTTCTCCACTTTTGCCAAGTCTCAAATAATTTGGTCCATTATTTTTTAAGGCAAAATTTAATAGTCCCTCTACTTCAACAGGATCACCAGGAGACAAAATTGTCATATTTGGAAAAAGCCTCATTAAGCCATAATCCTGTATTGCGTGATGAGAATATCCAAGATTTCCATAAGCTAGCCCACCACCAACTGTGACAATAGTTACTGATAAATTGTGATAATCTACATCATTTCTGATTTGCTCAGCACATCTAAAAGTAGGAAAATTAGCAATTGAATAAGTAAAAACCTTAAACCCCTCAGAAGCTAATCCAGCAGCTAGAGATGTCATATTTTGTTCGGCAACTCCAGCATTATAAAATCTATCTGGAAATTTTTTTTTAAATTCTTCTACAACATTAAAGCCTAAATCTCCAACAACTAAAACGATTTTTTTATTTTTTGATGCAAGTTTTGTAAGAGATTTTATAAATGTATTTCTCATCTTGATAACTCTTTTTTAAATTTTATAAATTGATTTTTATCAGGAGATTTGTAATGCCATAAAACTTTATTTTCCATTTCTTTCACACCTTTACCTTTAATTGTATTTGCAATAATAATTGTAGGTTTTTTTTGATGTAGAGAGTTGATGGCTTTTTCTATTTCTTTATAATTATGTCCATTAATAATTTTAACATTTAAGCCAAAATTTTTAAATTTACTTGCTAGAGGTTCTAATTTTATTGTTTTATTTACAAAATCCAAGCTTTGAATTTTATTATAATCAACTATAGCAACTAAATTATTTAGGTTATGATGAGACGCAAACATAAGGGCCTCCCAGTTAGAGCCTTCATTAAGTTCTCCATCACTCATTAAAACAAAAACTTTTTTTTTATTTTTCTTTATCTTAAATGCTAAACATTTACCAACACCATAAGATAATCCATGACCAAGCGATCCTGTTGATAATTCAACGCCATTTACCTTGTGATTTGCGTGGGACATCAGTTTAGTGTTATTAAGGCCATATTTATTTAATAAACTTTTTCTAAAATATCTAAATTCAGCCAACACAACATATAAGGCCAATGTAGCATGTCCTTTTGAAAGGATAAAAATATCATCAAACTTATTTATTCTTTGCTTGTAAAGAACACAAAGTATATCGACAATTGAAAAACAACTACCTATATGTGAACTTTTTGACTTATAAATAACTTCAAGTATCTGACTTCTAATTTTTTTAGCTAAATGTTTATAAAAATTTAAATTCATTATTTAGTTTTAAGGTTTTTAAAATTATTAAATACTAATTTTTTCAAGTTTTTTTCATAATCTAGTTTATACATATTTTTTACCTTATTAACATTCGGAAGATATATATCATTTATTTTTGATTTTCCATTAACTCTTATAAAATTAACATCAAATAATTCTTTAAAAATTTTAGCTAAATTTTCAATTTCAATTTTTTCATCTGATCCAATATTAAAAATATCAAACTCTAGCTTATTATTTATAAAAATTGTCATCAACCACTCAACCCAATCAATAGCATCCATATATGAGCGAAAAATATTTAACTTTGAATTTATTAGAATTTTTTCATTATTGATTACTGATTTATAAAAATTACCGATAGCAAAGTGTTGATCTAAAGGAACATTTTCTCCTATAAAAGTAAAACATCTAGCAATTACATTTTTAGAATTGATATTTGATATTTGTTTATAAGCCTTCTCAAATTTATGCTTATTTAATGCATATTGTTTTTTTTTATTTGAAAAATTTACATAATTTGGATTATCAAAACTTTCGTCAAAACCAACAAATTCATCTTGTTCACCATAAACAGCTCCTGAACTTATATAAAGTGATGGACAACTATTATATTTTTTTTGCGTAATAGAAATTACATTTTCAATAATCTTATCATTATTAAACCCATTATCATAAAAATCGTGATTTGCATGATCTACAGCGCTTATTATCAAATCTGTCTCATCTGGCAACAGACCTTCATTAGTAGAAAAATCATAATTAAAACTTTTAACCTTAGATCCTTCTTTAAATTTAAATTTAGTTGCTGCAGATCTTGAAACTAAATTTAGCTCACAAATATTAAATTTGTCTAGGTACCCTCTTGTGAAGCAATCTATAAAGGATTTACCTAAAAAACCAGATCCACCAAATATTGTTAGTTTTTTTTTCATTTAATACAGTCTATATATATTTTTTATATTAAATTTGTAATAATAACTTGAAATTAATGTCCAATAATTCACGAACTAAAGATTTTATAATAAATTTATTTATAATAGTATCGGCTATATATTTTTTATTTCCTCTTTTACAGTCAGGATTCGTTTCTGATGATGCATATAATTCTTTGATAAGAGGAAACATACTTGAAAAAAATCAAACTTTTATAAATTATGTTTTAGATTTAAACTGGGGTTGGATAAAAGGCTCTGGACGTCTTTATCCTATTGAACATTTTAGCCAAACTTTTTTATTTTATTTTATTAAAAATGTATTTTCATTTAAAATATTTAAATTAACTATCATTCTCATTTCAATATATTATTTCAAAAAAAATGTAGACACTTTTTTTAAGTCAAAATCTTTGGGAAACTTAAGTGTATTAATACTAATTATTTTTTTCCAATTTAGACTATGGCATGATCCAATTTTAGGTTTTGCAGTTCTAATCCCAATGATATGTCTCTTCTTTTTTTCATCACTTTATTACTTTCAAATTTTTTTAGAAAAAGATAAAAAAAAATATCTTTTTAGATCATTAATCCTTTACCTACTTTTACTTTTAACCTACGAAATCAGTTACCCGCTAATAATTGTGTATATTGCCATTGTTTTTTTTAAATCAAATTTATTTAAAGATATTTATTTTAAACTAAAATTTTATTACATAATATTATTTTTAGTCATAATTTTAACAATTTATTTTAGGTTAAATGTAGTTGAAAATTCTTATCCAAGTTTAGATCAAAACTTTTCTATAATTCCGTTTTTTCAATCATTTGGAATTCAAACTTTTTCTGGTTTATCACTTAGTTATTTTTCTAGGCTAAAAATAAATTTTATTGAAAATTTAAAAGTAATAGATTTATATTTAATAATATATTTTGTTTTTACTTTTTATATTTTTAAAAATTTAGATTTGAAAAATATTAATTACAAAAAAATTATACAACTTTTAATTATAGGAATTTTAATAATTTTTAGCCAATCTTTTTTGGTTGCAATTTCTGGGCATAAAAAAGACTTGATAAATATTGGTTTAGGATTTGGTTATTTGCCTGTTTTATTACAATATTTTGGATTTGTTTTAATATATTTATCGATATTTTTATTAATTTTTTTGCAAATAGAAAGTCAGTTTATAAAAAACTTTTTTTGTATTATTTTTAGTACATGTCTAACACTTAACGGAGTTATAAATATAGCTAACAATAATTATGTAGTTAATGAGTCTAATAAATTTTATAAATATCCAAGAGAATTACTTAAAAAAGGATTGCTATTCAGTAATAAAAAAAATGACATAAAGAATTCAACAATTATTATTAGAAATTGGAGATTTCCACATGATATAAATTGGTTCTACTCAAAACACACTAATAGACTTTTCTGTATTATAAATATTAGTAAGAATATAGATGAGCCTGATTTTTCATGGCCTACTGATTGTGCATTAAAAAAATTATCTAAAGAAAAGAACGAATTAGTTTTTAAAAATAATGAGAATATATACTCTATTAGTTATAATTTTGATTCAACAGGTAATCAAAATGGATACTTATATTATTCAAAAATTGATAAAATAATTGTCAATAAAAAAAGTAAAATGATTTCAAATTTAAGAACTAAGAAAATAGCAATATACAGTGAGAAAGAAAACAAACTTAAAAATATACTATTAAATAAAAATTATAATTTTATAAATATAATTAAACAGGATCAAAAAATAGCAGATGAAGTAAAAGCTCCATTCCTTTAGTTAATAAAATACTTTGAATAAATTTAAAATGAAATTTTATAAAAAAATAAGAGATAAATTAATTTTATTAATTTTTTTTCCTATAATAATTTATTATTTTTTACCTCTCCTAAATAGCGGTTTTGTTGGAGATGATGCTTACAATTCACAGATTAGAGGTAGATTGTTTTACGATGAATTAAATATTTTTGAATTTTATTTTAGAGAAGTTAAAGCATGGTACTGGAATAATGGAAGATTATTTCCAATAAGTGTAATGATGTATTTTACTTTTTATTTAATCTACGAACCTGTGTTTGTTAAATTTTTTTATTTGTTTCTAATTTTTATAAATTTATTTTACTTTTATAAAATAATACATTTTTTAACTGATTCAAAAAAACTTAGTTTACTTTTTTGTTTATTAATAGCCACTAGTGTTCAACTTAGATTATGGCACGACCCAGTTTTATCTTTTCATGGTTTAATGCAAACTTTGTTACTTTTCTTTTTAATCTCAATTTATTATTTTTTGAAAAATCAGATGTTAGTTAAAAATAATAATTATGAAAGAATATCTCTTTTTTTTTATTTCCTAAGTCTTATAACTTATGAAATCTCATATTGTTTTATTGGTTTATATTTTTTATTTGACTATAATAAAACCAAATCATTAAAAATAAGTTTAATAAATATAAAAAAATATTTATATATATTTTTAGTTGTATTATTTATTGTATTTATTGCTAAATTAAAAATTTACTTTTCAGAAGAAGCAAATTATCCATTAGTTGAAGAAAATTTCATTTTAATTAATTTTTTAAAAGCTTTATATGTTCAATTTTTTAGCAGTCTAAATCTTAGTTACACTGCTGGACATATTTACAAATATGGATATTCATATTTAATAGAAAATATAGTTATCTATGATTTATTTTTTCTTATTGCAACTTTTGTTCTCTTCCAAAAATTAATAATTATATCAAAAATTAAAAAATTAAAAAAATTAATTTTAATTTCATTTTGGTTATGGTTTCCACCAGCTTTACTAGTATCTTTATCTGGGCACCAAGACGAACTGATTAATTTTGGATTACCTGTTGTAGGATACCTTCCAATTTATTTACAATATTATGGTACAATAATTATTTTGTATCTCATTTTTAACTCAATTATTTTAAAATTAGATAAATTTAATAATTTTTTTAAGTATGCTGCTATAATTATTCTGACAACCTCAACTTACCTTCATACATTAACTAATAGAGAGGTTGTTAAATATATTGATTATAACTATGAAATAGAAAGAAATAATCTTAAGACTGCATTTGAGAATGGTTTATTGAATGAATTAAATGATGGAGATCTTATAATTAGAGAAATGAACAAACCACATGATTGGATGTGGTTTTATGCACTTTATGCCAAGAAGAAGTTAGTTTTTTGTGATTATAAAAATTCCAAGTTGGAGTTTTGTTATCCATTTCATGATTTTAATAAAATTAAAGAAAGAAAAAATTTAAACAAAGTATATTTCTTACATCATGGAAAAAATATCTATAATAAAAATTATGATATTTTTGTTGGAGAAGTTAAAGATATAAATTTAAATAAAAAAAACTTAAAAAAAATAAATTTTAAGAATATGAAATATTTTGATTTAAATCTTAAAAAGATTGTAAAAATTGAAAATGAGAATGATATTCAAATATTAAATTTTGAGAATACTAATATTTATTATTTTTTAAATAAAAATAAAAAGTAGTTTTTTTAATTAAGGGAAAAAAAAATTCAAAAATTATATAATTGGAGTAATACAAAATTTGTTAATTCAAAAATATTTTTTCCAAAAAATGAGTCTGAATTAAAAAAAATTTTTTTTCAACTTTTAAATAAAAATAAAAAGTTTTCAATAATGGGTAATGGAAATACATATGGTGACAGTTTTTTAAACCCCACTGGATTAACTATAAATACATTAAAATTAAACAAAATATATGAGATTAATTTAGAAAAAAATTTTGTCGAAGTTGGTGCCGGCATGCATTTAAATGAGTTACTTAATTTACTTTTAAAAAAAAAAAGAATAATAAACAATATTCCCGGATCTTACGATGTCACAATTGGTCTCCACCATATACATAATATTCAAATGTATTTGGTCCAATTTCCTCCATTAATTTTAGTGCCTTCTTTTCATCTAAACCTAAACCCATATCTAGCTTGCTACCTTGACAATAAAAACAATGAAAGTCACAGGCAATTTCTTTATTTGCAGATAAATGAATTTCCATTTGTCTTGGCCATACAAAATCTTTATTAAAAATTTCTTCTTTTGGAACCCAATCTGTAAGGTTCTTCATGTAATTATAATTATCTAATCGATTTTCTTTGCTCATTTTTTTCAAAATTTACTCTTTCTTTTTCTATCACTAGTGGCCTTTTTCTCAATCTAGTATGAATTGATAGTATATATTCGCCTATTATTCCTAAAAAAAATAAAACAATTGAAAATAAAAATGTAAATAATACAATTATTGGAGCTACTCCAAGCTGAAATTCATTCCAAAATAATAATTTATAAAACAAATATACAACACTAATACTTAAAGAAATTAATCCAAGTAAAAAACTAATTAGAATAATTACTCTAAGAGGAGCTTTACTATATGAAGTAATTCCAATCATAGCTAAATCATAAAGTGTAAAAAAATTATTTTTGGTTATACCGGCAGTTCTTTTATCTTGGTCATATTTAATTACATCAGGTTTAAAACCACTTTCAATAACTAATCCTCTCAAATAAGGTTCTGGATCATCAATGTTTTTCAAATAATCTACTACCTGTTTATCGTATAATCCAAAACCTAAAAAATTTTCTTGTAAACTTTCTGATGATATTGAATTAAGAAGTTTGTAATAAATTTTTCTTACTAAAAAAACTAAAGAGTTTTCTTTACTACTTTTTTTTACTCCTAAGACTAATTTTGAACCAGATTTCCATTTGGATATGAATTCTTTAATAAGAGCAGGAGGGTCTTGAAGATCACAAACTAAAAAAATTGTAGCATCAGAAGTTGTTTGCCTAATTGCATGAAAAGGTGATTTTATGTGACCGTAATCTGTCCTATTGAAAATTAATTTCACATTTTTATCTTTCGAAGAAATTTCTCTTAATATATTTTGAGAATTGTCCTTTGAGTCATTATCAATAAACAAATGATTATATTGAATGTCATCTAATTCTCTAAAAATATTTTTTACCTCTAAGTAAACTTTTTCAATATTTTGCTCCTCATTAAAAGTTGGAGTTATTACTGTTATAGTTTTTTTTATATTTTCCATAAAATTATTTTGATCTCATATAATCAGATATTTGATTTTTACTTATTCTTAAAATCTCATTAAAGTCCTTTTTATTCAAAGCGTCATACCAATCATTTGTGTAATCTATTGCTTTTTTAACACTCCACTTTGGAGACCAATTTATATGTTTTTTTGCTTTTTTTACATCTAACATTAAATATGTTGACTCATGTAAATATTTTTTTTTTGGCATTACAAATCGTAACTTTTTTTCATATCTGTTCTTAAATTGCATCAATATTTGTCTAACAGAAATACAAGCAGATTTATTAGGTCCAAAATTCCAGGATGAAGCCAAATGATTTTTTTTATTTGTACAAGATAAGTAAGCTAATCTTATATATCCTCCCAAGGGTTCTATAACATGTTGCCATGGACGCACAGCTTCTGGGTATCTAATTTTTAATATTTTTTTTGATTGGATAGACTTTATTATATCTGGTACCAATCTATCCTTTGACCAGTCACCTCCTCCAATAACATTTCCTGCTCTTGCTGATGAAATTATACAATTCTTAAAATCTTCTTTATAACTTCTTCTAAATGATGAAACAACTAATTCAGCGCTTCCTTTGCTAGCGCTATATATATCATGTCCACCCATTTTATCAGTTTCTTTGTAACTATAATTGTTTTTTTCAATATTTTCGTAACATTTATCAGTTGTTATAACTACAATTGATTTTACAGTTTTAATATCTCTACAAGCATTTAGAATATTTGCAGTTCCAATTATATTAGTCTCTAAAGTTTCTAAAGGATTAGAATATGATTTTCTTACAAGTGGTTGAGCAGCCAAATGGAAAACTATTTCGGGCTTTACACTTTTGATAAAAGTTTTAATTTTTGTAAAATTTCTAATATCGCCTATTTTTTCTTTTTTAATTTTTTTTTTTATATTGAAGAATTTGTAACCATAAGGTTCATAATCTGGAAAATTTGAATATCCAAATACATTGGACCCTAGAGAATTAAGCCAAAAACTTAACCAAGATCCTTTAAAGCCTGTATGGCCAGTAATTAAAACTTTTTTATTTTTCCAGAATAAGTATTCTTTTTTCAAAGTTTACCAAACTTTCCATGGTGCTTTTTTTTTATTCCACAGGTCGTCCAATACTATTTTATCTCTCAATGTATCCATTGCTTTCCAAAAACCATCATGTCTAAATGCTAATAGTTGATTTTTTTTAGCAAGAGTTTCTAGTGGCTTTCTCTCCCAAATATCTTTATCTTTATTTACTAAATCTAGAGCTTTTTTTTCTAAAACAAAAAACCCTCCATTTATCCAAGAACCATCACCAGCTGGTTTTTCTACAAAATTTGTAACAAGATTTTTTTTTTGCTTCACAATTCCAAATCTTGCGGGAGGCCTTACAATTGTCATGGTAGCAAGTTTTTTATATTTTTTATGAAAAGATAATAATTTTTTTATATTTACTGACCCTAAACCATCACCATAAGTCATAAAAAAAGTTTCATTTGGTTTTAAGTATTTTTTTATTCTTGCTAACCTTCCACCTGTCATTGATTTTTGACCAGTATCTATTGTAGTTACTTTCCAAGTTTCATTATTTTTTTTAATTGTCTTATACTTATTATTTTGAAGATCAAATTCGATATCTGAATTATTTAGATAGTAATCAGCAAAATATCTTTTTATTTGCTCTCCTTTATAACCACAACATATTATAAATTCATTGATACCATAGCTTGAATAGATTTTCATTATATGCCAAAGTATGGGTTTGCCACCAATATCAATCATTGGTTTTGGTTTTAACTTTGACTCTTCTGTGATTCTTGTGCCTATGCCACCTGCTAATATAACTAATTTCATTTTATTGATTTATTATACCTATTTTAATTCGTTATCAATAACTTCTAGCAGATTTATGTAATATTGACTTGTATAATTTTATATATTTTAAAGCCATTTTTTCTTGCGTAAAGTATTGATTAAATCTTTTCTTACAATTTTTTTCAAAATAGTTTGCTTTAGATTTTTTAATAAAAATTTTGTTTAAAGCATTCTTTATAGAAGATGAACTTTTTGGCTTCACAACATATCCTGTCAAATTATTAATATTGATAAATGATGTGCCGGTTTTAATATCACAAGATATTAAGGGTTTACCAAACATTAGTCCCTCAAGTAAAGAAAAGCCAAATGCTTCACTCCTTAAATGAGATGGTAAAACTAAACATTTTGAAAGTTTAATTAGGCAAGGTAATTCATTATCATTTATATTAGTTAATATCTTTATATTATCTATTTTTTTTATTCTATTTTTAATTTCCCTATAATTTTTTCCACTACCTACAATCAAAAGACGATAATTAGTTTTGGAAATTGCGTCTATTAAATAATTTAAACCTTTATAGTAACGCAATACGCCAACAAAAATTACAAAATTTGAACCATATTTTTTTTTAAATATCTCTAATTTCTTATTGTTAATTGTGTAATCATCTTTCTTTATTCCAAAAGGGATTACAGTTGTTTTGCTTCTAAATATTTTTAAATCCTTACTTGAATTTAAATAATTTTTAGAAGAACATACAATTTTATTAACTTTAGAAAAAAATAATTCCTTTAAAGGATTATATAAAATTTTTAATTTTTTTTGTCTCACAATATCTGAATGATAAGTAATCAAACTTGGTATTTTTATATTTAAAAGTAAATGTAATAAGTCCATAAATGGCCATGGATAGTGATAATGCAAAATATCAAATTTTTTAGTGATTTTTTTAAAATTAAAAATCAAAGAAAATGATATTGGCATACTAGAAATTTCAAAATTTTGTTTAAATGAAATGTGTTTGCTGGGTTTTTTTTTATAAGTTGATAAAATATTTGATCTCAATCCAAATGCTTTAGTTCCGTTAATTATATTTTTTATTGATTTTTCTATACCACCGATCGAGTCTGGATAATAAGTTTTATAGATGTGTAATACCTTCATTTAATTAATTTTCAAAAACTTTTCTATAAACATCCAGTGTTTTTTTTCCACAAACATCCCACGAAAAATCTAAACTTCTTTGGAGAGATTTTGCAGAATATAATTTATAAATTTCATCATCTTCTATTAATTTACTCATCTTATTTGTTAAACCCTCAATATCATTTGGATCATTCAAAATTGCAAAGTTTTCACCAATTTCTTTCATTGAGGAGTTGTTGCTTGTAATGATGGGTTTTGAAAAGTTCATGGACTCGATTATTGGCAAACCAAAACCCTCTGAAAATGAGTTGTAAATACAAATTTTTTGCGAAAATAATAGAATGTTCATTTCTTCATCGGTGATGTTTTGTAAATGCACAACGCCTTTAGAATTATTAATCAATTCTAAGATTTTACTATATTTCCATCCAGGAGTTCCAACAATTACTAATGGTAACTCACTTTTATCAATAGACAAATTATTATAAGCTTTAATTGTATTAATTATATTTTTTCTTGGCTCAAGTGTTGAAATTAAAAGTAAAAAACTATTTTTTATTAAATTTTTTGATTTTAAAAAATTTTGTACATAATTTTCATCTAGATCCTTCTTTAAATTGGAAGCACATCCGAGATGAGTAACAAATATTTTTTTTTCTGATATGTTGAACACTTTAACGATATCTTTTTTTACATGATTGGATATTGCTATTATAGCTGATGCTTGTCTTAAACTTTTTTCAAAATATTTTTCCATAAATAACACTCTTTTTTTTGGATGAAATTCTGGATGAAAAATCCAAGACAGATCATAAACTGTTAATATTTTCTTATTATTAAATGAATTGAATAAATAATTAGTTTCATGATAAATATCAAATTTATTTTCATAGGTAGTAAATTTTTTAAATTTTTTTTCTTCGTAATATTTTTTTAAAAAATAAGCTAAAGGTAAATTTCTTAATAAATTTAGATACTTCAGTCTTTTTTTGTCTTCAAATGAATTTAAAATTGGATATCTTGATATTAAAAACTCTTTATTTTTTGATATACTTTTAAATAATTCAAAACTATATCTACTTATTCCACCAATAATTGAGCTGTATATACTTGATGAACTTAAAACAACTCTTTTATATTTCATTGTTCTGTAAAATCCTTTATTGCAAACGTAATAAGTCTAGAATCTGTTGGTCCAGCTATAGTTCTCTTTATATTTGTTTTTATTAGCAATTGATTTTTGCCCTCACGTAGATACTTTTTTTCAATCATTATGTCATAATACTCCCCAACTTTATTAAATGTTCCTTCATAAATTAAATTACGATTTATAAATATTTCATACTTACCTATATCTATCGCCTTAATTTTAAAATAAATCCCATCAACAAATTTTTTACAACAATTAAAAAGTGTTATTTTTGCTGAAGGCCATTTTGCCCATCTATGTGTTATTTCATCTTGGGACCATCTGTGGTCGTAAATATTTTCTTGAGGTACATCTTTAGGAGTTTCATGACCATTGATTTTAAATATAACCAATTCATTTGTCTCAAATATTTTTTTATATCCAAGTCTATCAAATGTTGTCAAAAAATCTTTAATTTCTTTTGTTTCATATGCTTTTTTATTTATATAAATAGCGTCAAATCCATAACTTTCTAATAATCTTATAAAATTTCCGTTCGGGTCAAATTTAATTTTTTTTTGCCATAGTTCTGACGCCCTACCTTTAGTATTCCCATAAGTAAAATTAATGTTATTTGAATTAATATAAGGTCTCAGATGTTCATAGTCTTGCATGTTTTTTATAGGGCCTACTTCAGGAAATAAACTAAAGGGAAATTGAAAAACCATATCACCCTTTCTAAGCTCTCTCATCAATGTTTTGCCCATTTCAATATCAGATTTAACTCTTACTTTTATAGGGTCTTGAAAAGAAAAATTAGTTCTTGGCAACTGATCAAAAAGTCCAATAAATAGAATAAAAGACAATATAAAGTACCTTATTACATTTGACTTAATTAACGAAGATTTAATACATAGATACAAAAGTAAAATACAAAAAATGAAGATACTGAATCTATTAGGTGCACGAAATATTTGAAAGTTAAAGACACCTAAAATTAAATTTACACCTCCTATTAAAGAATAAAGAAAAATCCAATTGATTGATATTAAAGCCTTAATCTCAAGGCTTTTCCAACCATTTCGTATTGAATTAAGTGAATTAAAGATCAACGTTGCAAAACCTATTACTCCTAAGAAGCCCATATAACTTGACCAACTTTCACCTCTTACAAAAGCTTTATGATAATAATGTGACATTCCAAAATTATAAAAAGATTCAATTCGGTGACCAGATGGAGGAAAGAATAATTCTGGCATTTTCATACCATATACCTCTAAAGCAGCAAGATTCCTTCCAACTGCTTTAAGATTTGGTTCATTAAAAATATGTGAATAAAGACTGTCTGCATTCATTAAAAGAAATCCAATTCCAGATGCAAAAATAAAAACAATAGATATTAAATATTTATTATCTTTTTTTAAAAATTTAAAAATAAAAATAAAAAGTAAAAAGACACAATATAAAAATGTATAATAAGGATTAAAGCAACCAATTAAAAAAGAAAATAAAATATAAAATTTAAATTTTTGACTTCTTAACTCAAATTTATTATCTAGTATGTCATTTAACACCAGTAAAGCTACAGGTATTAAAAATACGTATGTCAGTATGATATGACCAGATCCTCTTGCAAATAAATAATGAGCTAAACCGAATAAAACTGCAAATACAAATGAATTGAAATTTTTAGAACCTAATTTTATAGCTACAAGAAAAAAAGATAAGCCTGCAAGGCAATGTCCAGCAAGCAAAATTATATTGTGAGAAAAATATAAATTTGTAAATTTTCCTAATAAACCCATAGAAAAAAATATGAGTTCCTCTGTTCTTGGAGAGTCACTCCAATTAGCACTAAACGGAGCATTTAATGATTTAATTTCTTTAAACAAAAACAGAAAGACATCATTATTCATATAAGATTTTGCTTCAGCTAAAACCCAATAAAGATCACCCCCATATCCTGTGGGGATATTCCAATCAGTTTTGTGAAAAAAACCATTAATGTAAGACCAAATTAGAGCGACAGTACAAACAACTATAAAACTTAAAAAATAGATATTCTTATTATTTTTTTTTTTCATTAATCAGATTCTCTTTTTTTTTTTAATTAATATGACAACTATTAATTCATTTTTATCGAAAAAAAATTGATACTTTTTTAATTTTCATGAATTAAAGTTAAGTATAATTAATCAATACAATAGCTATTCCTCTTAAAAAATAGTTAATTTTTATTTGAGCTTTTACTATCATTTGTAAGAAACTTATCCTAGTTTTAATAAATAGGTTTTTTATCTTTTCAACTAATTGCTTAATAAAAAAATAAAGCATATATATTATCACTCTTCACCTAACATTTCTCTAAAATTAGAAAATTCCTTATCTAAGATATGTTTGTTGTATCTTTAAGCCTCCAGATAAGAAAAACTTTATTTACATATTTTTAATAAAGAAACTTAAGTATATAATCAGAAATTAGCATTCTTATCTAATATCTCCACAAGCTGATTTGTGCTTTCTTCCCATGTGGTTGATTCTATATTGTTTTTTTTAATTTTTCCATTTCTTAAATCTTTAATCCATTTCTTCATGTAACTTGAAATTTCGTTTATATTAGTATCTGGAAAAAAATTTCCATTCTCACCTATTATTTCCCTAAAAACAGGAATATTTCTTGCTACAATATGTTTATTATATTTTTTAGCCTCTATAATTGGCAAACCAAATCCCTCATTATATGAAGGAATTATTAAAACATCTGATTTTTTATAGATTTCTGACAATTCATTATCATCAACATTAGAGAAATAAAAAAAATAATCTTTAAAATGTCCGTTATTTATAAATTTATTTATAACACTATCTGAAAGCCAACCTTTTTTTCCCACTACCGTTAATCTTATTTTTCTATCTTCTTGCCACAGTAGCTCAAAAGTCTTCAACATTTCTAAATGTGCTTTTCTTGGTTCAATTGTTCCAACAATTAAAAAATCTATAAAACTATTATTTTTTGTTAACATGTCATTTTCATTATATATTCTATCTTCTTTCTCACTAATATCATGACCCATTGGTATTACATCAGTAATAAAATTGTGAGAAACGTCAATAGAATGTTTTTTTAAAAACCTTAAATAATCGTCTCTTGTATTTTTTGATATACAAATTACACCATGAAATTGGGATATTTCTTTTAACCAAATTCTTGTTAATTTTTCTACTCTTTTAAAAAACCATTGTGGATAATTAACGGGTAATAGATCGTAAACAAAAAAATATAATTTTACATTAATTCTTTTTAATTTTTGAAGAAAATCTTCCTTATTCAATACAGAATTTACACAATAGTCTAGACCAAGAAAAATATCATTCTCTTGAAAATTATATTTTGGAAATATCTCATCATTACTTATATCAATAATTTGATTAATTTGATTATTACTCAAAATATTAATCAATTTAATAGTTGGATAATTTACATATCGATAAAAATTTTCTTCATCTCTGCATCCTACGATAAGCACATTATTTTCATTTAAATAAGTTTCTCCAAGGTTAAAATTTTTTTCTTTTTCGTTTATTTCATTATATTTTTTTAATAAGTTTATTGTTATTTTTTTTGAAACTCTTTGGATTCCAGTTTGATGATCAGTTTTCAATATTTCAGAAAAATCAATTAGAATTTTTCTATTAATTTTATTTAGGCCTATTATAGGTTTAATTGCATAATCTTTTTTTACTATGTTCTTATCCCCCTCTTCAATTTCAATCTCATTTTTGAGATTTGATTTATGTGTTTTCTGAATCGTTCTTAAGAATAATAAACCAGGAAAAATTTTTTTAAGAATTTTTAGCAATTTGTTTGATATAAAATTTGGAAGTTGTTTATGAAGGCTTTTATATGAATCTATTAATAAGATTTTAAATCTTATTATGACCTTCTTAATAAATTCCCTGCTAAAAATACTATAATTTGTATCTAATTTAAATAAAGAGTCTTGAGTGTATGTATTTATAATGCTTACAAGACCAAAATACATCCTTTTTAGCTCGTTTTTTTCATTTTCTTTAAGTACGATATTTTTTTGATAGTTATATGTAATAAATTGATCGTTTACATTTACCGGATATTTAAAAAACTTTTTTAAATCAGAATAATCTTTATGCAATAAAAAGTTATTAATTCCATCTTCATACACAAGTTCAAAGCCTCTTTTATCAAGTTTATCTAAAATAAACTTCTTATCATCATCATTTAAGTTTGTTATTTCATATACAACACATTTGCACTTTATACTTAAATTCCATCCTTCAATAATTTTCTTTTCATGCCCTTCTGCATCAATCTTAATCAAATCAATAACTTTATCTTGTAAATTATTTTCTAAAATAATTTGATCTAATGTTTTGGAGTTTACTTTTACTTGATCAACAAAATATTCACTTGTATCCAGTTCTTCTATATTGAAACTTGAGAGACCTGTTTCTTTTACTAAGTAAAAATCTAAATCTTTATCATTTCGGTTACTGATCGTAGTATTAATCATTATATCTTGAGGTCTAAGATCACTGTATAAATTATTAAAACTCTCATCTGGATCAATATTTATACCTCTCCAACCAAGTTTATAAAAATTGAATGTAACAGAGTCTTCAATTGGATGATGACATCCAATATCTATGAAAAAACCTTTTTTTTGATTTTCAAAAGCTCGAAGTAATATTATGTCTTCAAAGTTTTGAGCGTAGGATATTTTTTTCATTTTAAGTTTTCTAAATTTTTTTCCATATAATCAAATTTTTCTTGATAATCAAAAACTTTAAAAAAATCTTGATGATAATCATAAATTTTTATAGCATTATCTTTTTTAAAAAATGATTTCCAGTTCCCAACTTTTCCTTTCCATCCATGTAGGTTGGGCAAATTTTTAAAGTAGTTAATATCATATTTTTTTAGGACAATTTCAGTTGTTTTTTGGTCAAAAAATTTTAATTCTAAAAAATTATTAATTTTTTTTATTTCTTCAAAAGGCTTATAGATCAAATCTTCATATTTGATAAGATGAATATTATCAAGCTTTGACCACTCTAAAGAGACAGAAAGCAATTTTTTTGAATATTCGGATGTGCACCAATTAATAAAATTAGGATCATTTGGTTGCCAAAGTTTAAATTTTGATTGTTTGATATTTAATTCATCTTTTAACCAATTTTCTACCTGTTTTTCATATCTTGTAAATCTTAAGATGGAAATAAAAATATCTAAAGGATTTCTTGTAAGTGTGATTATTTTAAATTTTTTATTTAGCAAATATTCAAATAATTTATCATTATTTTGCCAATGAAGTTGAAATATAAAATTATCTGGAAAAACACTTGGAAAACTCTTGGGTTCATGGAAAGCATCTGTGTTTAGATTTAGAATTTCAGCTAAGCATAATCTTAGAAAGGTATTTCCACACCTAGGTGAGCTAATTATTGCAACTTTCATAAATTACTTCTTACTAATACAATCCAGCTCAACAGGCAAATCTAAGAAACCCTCGATTTTAGTAGATTTAACAATTCTATTACTAAATACTTCAAAACTTAGATTGTTCATATTTCTTTGTAGGAAATTATTTTTGTCTTTTTCAAAAATTCCACAATTAAGAAAATAAATACCAGGAGCAAAATAATTTTTTAGCTTAAATTTAAATATTATATTATCATTTTTATAGAAACTTTTATCAAAATTTAAATGATCTGAATTTATTCCAAAAATTTCTAATCCAAATTTGTTTTTTATCATAAATCCAACAGTTGGTTTTACATTTTGGTAAAAATTAACATGAATATTAATAAATATGTCTTGGTTTGAAATAAACTTGTCAGTTTCTATATTGTCATATGAAAGAAAAACTCTTTTAATTTTACATTTTTCAAAAGAAACATTTTCTTTTGACTCTATTTCTACATTTTTTTTTATATTTCTTATTAAATTTGTATTTTTAAAATTCTTTTTTAGGTATAAGTCACAAACATAATCTGCATTATCTAAAACAATTAACTTTCCTTCAGATAGTAAAATTGCTTTAGTGCAAATAGATTTTACACTATTAATATCATGAGAGACATAAATTAGTGTAGTTCCATTTTTTTTTAATTCATTAATCTTGTCAAAGCACTTTTTTTGGAAATCTATATCTCCAACTGCAAGTGCTTCATCAATAATTAAAATATCTGGTTTTGAAAAAATTGCTGCAGCAAATGCCAACCTTAATCTCATACCATTTGAGTATGTTCTTAATGGTCTATCAAAAAATAATTCAAGCTCACTAAAATAAATTATATCTTTTATATAATCGCTTAAGTTTTCTTTTTTTACGCCATAAAGTGAGTATGATAATTCTATATTTTCTCGTCCAGAAAAATTCTCATTAAAACCAAGCCCTAACTCAAGAATCGAAAAAATTTTTCCTTTAATATCAAAACTACCATTTGAGGGGTGAGTAACACCTGTAAGAGTTTTTAATAAAGTACTTTTACCACTACCGTTTTTACCAATTATACCAAGGTGCTCTCCCTTATTCAAATCGAAGGATATATCTGAAATTGCATAAAATTTTTTATCTTCCTTTACATCAAAAAAAATATTTTTGAACTTTTCAAATTTGCCACCATGAATAACATAATATTTTGATAATTTATTTACTTTGAGGATATTCATTAGACTTCATCCACTATATATTTTTTAACTTTATTATAAAAAAATAATGAAAATATTAAAAAGATAAGATTTAATAAATAAATTATAAGTAATTCTATTGTGAAAATTCCTGTGATAGTTTTATATACAAAAATATCTTGATAATATTTTAAAAAATAAAAAAACGGATTAAATGACAACACTATTTTAAAAAATTCAGGAATAATTGTAATTGGATAAACTATAGGTGACATCCAAAACCACAATTGCAAAAAAATTTTAAAAAAATGCTCCACATCAGGTAAAAATACATTTAAAGAAGATAAAATTAATCCTAAAGAAAATATAAAAATAATTTGTACACATACTACAAATATAAGAAGCAGGATATTAAAGTTTAAATTATTCTGTTGCGTCACCAAAAGGTATAAGAAAAAAATACCTAATATTATAAAAAAATTGAATAATGAAGAAAACATACTTGAAATTAATAAGTGAATTTTGAAAATATTTAATTTTTTAATCAAATTTGAATTTAATCTAAAAATATTTAATGTTTGATTAATAAATTCGGCTAATAAATTCCAAGCAATTATACCTATACAAAGATAATTTACATAATTAAAGACACTGTCATCAACGCCAAGTTTTAATGTAAATATATTTGAAAAAATTACCGCATAAAGGGTAATCATTATTAATGGAGAAATTATGCTCCAAGATAGTCCAAAAAAAGATCCACTATATTTATTTTTTAAATCTCTAAGAAAATATTGAATTATAAAGTTTAAATGTATCTTAAATTTCATAGCTAAAATTTATCCTCTGATATATTTCCCACTCCAAGACCCTGTCTATCTTGTATTATTTTTACAAAATTCTGTGCATTTAAAAGATTTTCAAATGTTCCTAGATCAAACCAGGTGTGCCCTCTTCCTAAAATTTCGAATTTAAGTTTATTTTCTTTTAAGTAGATATTTAATAAATCAGTTATTTCTAACTCACCTCTTTTTGATTTTTTTAATTTTTTTGCAAATTTAGATACATTGTTATCAAAAAAGTACAAACCTGTAACAGCAAAATTATTCTGAGGTTTTTTTGGCTTTTCTATTAAAGATTTTATTTTGTTCTTTTTTTTATTAAAATTAATTGAGCCAAAATTTGATGGATCTTTAACCTTATATAAAAAAATCTTGGAGTAAAATTTTTTGCTCAAAGAGCGTTTCATTTCTGATATAATTTTATTACTGTGAAAAAAATTATCTCCAAGTATTAAAATATTCTTTTTTGAATTTTTTAAAAATTTCTCACCAATTATAAAAGCCTCTGGAATTCCATTAGGTTTATTTTGGATCTCGTAACTAATTTTTACATTTTTATTTAAAAATTTAATATTCTTTAAAATTTTTTTAAAGTTTTCAATGGTCTCTCGATTTGATATGATGAGTATTTCTTTTACACCCAACATTATAAGTAAAGATAAAGGATAAAAGAACATTGGTTTGTCATAAACCAAAAATAAATGTTTATTTGTAGCTTTAGTTGCTGGATAAAGTCTTTGGCCATATCCCCCAGCCAATAAAATAGCTTTCATTATTTTAGCCCTCTTCTTATATGAAAATTTTTAGTATTATTGAAATATTTAAGATTATTTTTTTTGAGATACCATTCCACAACTTTTGTCAATTTTTCATAAAAAATTTTTTGTGTATATATGGTTTTTTTTTCAAAAGTATTATCAACTAGAGAATATCTTAAATCATGGCCAGGCCGGTCTTTAACAAATTTTATTTTCAAATTTTTAACATTTTCTTTTTTTTTTTTATTCAATTATTTTTTATGAATCATTTTGACAATACTGATGTTATTTAATTCAAAATTTGAACTAACATTGAAAACTGATTTTTTCTTTTTATAATGTAAAATTTTTGAGATTTTACTAACTGTATCTTTCACATAAATCCAGTTTCTAATTTGTAATCCGTTTCCATATATGTGAATAGGTTTATTATTTAATATTGAAAGTATTGTTTTTGGAATTAATTTTTCTGGAAACTGAAACTCACCAAAATTATTACAAAAATTTATATAGGTAGAAGGTAAACCGTAAGTTTTTTCAAAAGACTTAACAATATGATAACAGCTAGCTTTGCTTGCTGAATAAGGGTTTCCAGGATTAATTTTGGAGTTTGCTGAAAATCTTTTTTTAGATTTTATCTTCAAATCTCCATAAATTTCATCTGTACCAATATAAAAAAAATTAAAATTATTTTTTTTTTTAATTTTTTTATAATAATTTAAAGTACATGTAAGGATATTGAGTGTGGCAGTTATGTTTTCATTAATAAATCCAAAAGGGTTTTCAATTGACCTATCCACATGCGACTCTGCTGCTAAATGTATAATCTTATTTGGTTTGAAGCTATTTATTAATCTATCAAGTTTAACTCTATCCTTTATATTTATTTTTTTCGTAACAATATTATTTTGTTTTTTTTTTAATAAATAGTTGTTAGAGGCGTAAGATATTTTGTCTAAACTAATTATTTTAATATTTTTTTTTTTACTTAATAAAAATTTGATTAAATTTGTACCAATAAAACCTGATCCCCCAGTAATTATGTATTTTTCAGATTTATTATGGTATTTAATCATGTTTATATGAAAAAAATTGAATTTAACATACCATTTTTCAATAAAAAACATATTAAAAATTTAGATCTTTTAATCCAAAATAAAAAATTAGCAGGCAACCAACTATTTTCAAAAAAATGTCAAAAAATATTAGAAGAAAATTTTAAATTTAAAAAAGTACTATTAACTGATAGCTGTTCATCTGCATTTGAAATAATTGCAACTAGACTTCGAAATATACAAAAGAAAGAAGTTATAATACCTTCCTATAGTTATCCAACAGTAGCATCAGCTTTTATTAGAAATAACTTTAAAGTTATATTTGTAGATACACAAAAAAATAGTCCTTTTATTGATAAAAATGATTTAGAGAAAAAAATTAATAAAAATACTGGCTGTATAGTAATCATACATCATTATGGATATCATGAAGATATCGATTATTTCAAAAATATAAAAAAAAAGCACAATATCATTTTAATTGAAGATGCAGCACAATCTTTTAATCTAAAATATAAAAATAATTATATTGGAACATTTGGTGATTTTGCTGCGTTATCATTTCATGAAACAAAAAATATCCATTGTGGATTAGGTGGTTGTTTAATATTGAACAATAAAAAATATATTAAAAAAACTGAACATATATGGAACCGAGGAACAAATAGAAGTGAATTCAATGAAAAAAAAGTAAAAAAATATAGCTGGTACAATTTAGGTTCAAATTATTATCCTTCTGAGCTACAATCAGTTATACTTCATAGTCAACTAAAATCATACCAAGCAATTTGCAATTCTAGAAAACTAATTTATTTTAAATACAAAGTATTACTCAACAAAATTAATTCAAAAAATTTTAAGATAATTTGTAATAAAAATAGCAATTATCATTCAATATATTTAATCTGTAAAAATAATATAATTAGAAAAAAATTACAAAATTTTTTAAAATTAAGAAATATTGACGCCCCATCTCACTACGAGCCACTTCATATCAGTAAATTTTTTAAAAAATTGATAAAAAAAAATCAAAATAATATTTGTAAAAATTCTTTAGATTTTTCAAAAAAAATTTTAAGAATTCCTTTACATTTATATTTAGATGATTCTGATATAAAAAATGTAACCGATAGCTTAGAAAAATTTAATTTATAAATTTGATTTTATTTATGATTGTTAAAGGATTAATTACTTAGCGTAATTATACAAGGTTCAAATAATTTATCCTCACCAGCAAAAAAACGTTTGCCCTCTTCAACTAAGTGAAATTCAATTAAATTAAATGTATTGGTATCAATTTGACTTAATATCTCAGCTACTTGAATTTGACTTATATAAATTGACTTTTGAAAACCGGAATTTATGCTTAGTTTTATACCATGAGTGCCTGGGCCAGGGGCTGTTTGTTGAGAAGATTTATTTTTTAAAATTGTTCTAAGGGTTATAGGATTTTTTTTATCAAACTCATTTATATTCCAATTTCTATTTGAATTATTTTCAATTTTTAAAATTAAACTTTCATTAGGCACAAAATTTTGTGAAATTGGTAAAAATATACTATTTTTTTTTATATTTAACTTTTTTAAATTACAACTAATTGAGCCACTAAATTCATTATCAAAATTTAAATGAGTATTAATACTTTCATAGTAAAGAGAATGAAAATTCTCATTCTTTTTTTCTTGATTATTAAGAAAATTTTTATTTTCAATTTTATTTATCAAGCTATTTAAATTAATTACATTTGTGCTATATGTAACTTTATTTTCATTTTTAGAAAAAATTTCAACATCACTTAATTCAATATCTCTTATTATATTTTGTTTTATTATAAAATTTTTAATTTTCCCTTTTAAAATCAAAATATCATCATGTGATAAAAAAGATTTTATTAGATAAACTTTGTCACTATTTTCATAAATTAAGGATTTCTTTATAATATTAATATATTTTTTTTTTTTTATTTTATTATGAACATATTTACTTTCCGTTGATAAATCTTTATTTCTTTTTAGAATTGAATAATAATTTTTATTATTTTCTTTTAAATGTAACTTATCTAAAATAAATTGAATTTTTTGATACTTATTATTTTTTAGTAATAATTCATTATCATTAAGATAGTAATCAACTAATTTAGTATCATACCAAGTTGAAAAAAAAATCTTTTCAGATACTGAAGATAAAAACTGTGGAGAATTCCACACTGATAGCGTTCCTGTCTCAAAAAAAATGTTTGAAAATTCAGGCAGTTCTGAAAAAAAATTTTTAGTCGCAGCATCAAAATAAGTTTGAATCTCAGCATCGTGTAATTTATATTTTTTCTCAATCATAGCTCTGTTCTGAGCAATAGTTAAAGTACCTACGATCGCAATTAACAATGCAATCAAAACTTTAAAATAAATAAATTTTTGCAGCTTATTGGTAATTGCTTGAATTGATAAAATTAATATTAATCCTACTCCAAAAAATTGATAAAAATTATAAATATAACCATAACCAATACCCATTTGTTGTAACTGTAATACATATTTTTTAGATAAACATACAGGTAACGCAATAAATATTAAATTAAATGCTAATAGTAAAATATATATTTTTTTTTGTTTTAATTTAAAATCATTATTTTCAAAAATATTTTTTAAAACAAGAAAATAAATAATAAAAAACAAAAAATCAAAGTAAACAAAGCTCAAAGAAAAATTAAAACCATCTCTTAAAAAAAATATTAATGGCAATGCTGATGAGGTTTGTATAAAAAAACTTTTTACTAAATCTAATAAACTAAATATTATTTGTCTTCCATCATATGTAATTTCTGAAATTGTATAAGAAGAAATAAATTTAAAAATTTTATTTTCCTCATTCATAAAAAAATTTAAATAAAAAACAAATAATACAAATACTGTTGGTATAATAAGAAATTTTAACAAATCTTTGTCAAAAATCTTATTTTTGAAATGATAGTTCGTAATAATAAAAATAGTCAAAAATGGTGCTACAATTACAGGTGACATTAAACAAGATAAGAAAATAAAATTTAAAGAGATTAAATAATTTTTTGTATTATTCTGCTTAAGGTATCTAACAAAGAAAATTAAACTTGATATGAGCAGTATAAATAAGGGCGCGATATATAAAGGAAAAATTAGAAAAACATCATGCCAATTTTGGTATTGGAAAAGAATTGGGGTAAGTATTATTGTTAAATAAGCAAACCATCTATTATTGGTTAATTCATAAATTAAATAGCTAAATAAAAATAAACATCCAATAATTAAAATAAAATAAAATAACTTTACTAGTAAAATATTTTGGATCAAATAATTTGAAAAAAATAATGTAATAAATCTATGTAATATCGATATATCCCCTAATAGCATCCATTTCAGAGTTTCATCAATTAAGAATTCCAAAAAACTATTGAAAGTTTGAATTTGATATCCCTTTATACTAATATGAAACAGCTGATCACCTGTAAGAGGTGAAAAAATCATTAAAAAATTTTGATAATTTAAAATTAAAAAAATTAAAAAAACTAATTTTATTTCACTTATTTTGTATGAAACGATGTAATTAAGTATTTTATTCAAAAGTAATTATCTATTGGTGTAAATATATTTAATTTTTGTCGCTAAAAAAATCAGAAATTATAAATCTAGGTCTTTGTTTCACTTCAAGAAATATTTTTGATATATAAATACCGATTATACCAAGATTTAGGATTATTATTCCACCTAAAAACCAAATTGAGAGTATTATTGTTGTAAATCCTGATACTGTAATTTTTTCAAAAAAATATGACATTAGATAATAGCCAACTACTGTCAAAGAAGAAAAGCTAATAAACAAGCCCAAAAAGAAGAAAAATTTTAATGGATAAGTCGAAATAGATATTAGTATATTAAAAAATAATTCAATTTTTTTCCAAAAAGTATAAGTTGTTGTAGAATTCGATTTTTTTTTAACTTCAATTCCTTTATTTTTAAATCCTAGAGTATGGAATATACTGTGATAATCCAATGTAATTTCATTCAGTTTTTTCAATTCATCAGTGTATTTTTTAGTCATTAATCTTGCTGTGACTAAATTATCAGGAATTGAGTTTTTTGATAATAGCCGGCATAATTTATAAAAAATATTTCCAGATATTTTTTCGATAAAATTTCCTTTTCTTTTTTTCTGATAACCAAAAACTAACTCTACTTTAGAATTTTTAATCTCATGATAGAAGCTCTCCAACCAATTTGGGTCTTCCTCTAAATCTGTATCTATTAAAAAAGTATAGTCTCCTTTGGCATATGAAACTCCACAAAACATTGCAGCATGGTGACCAAAATTTTTAGATAAATTCAAAATTTTTATATTGCTTTTGTCTTTATAAAAATTAACAGCTTTTTCAAATGAATTTTCAGGACAACCATCGGACACTAGTATTATTTCATAATCTTCTTTTATGTTTTTAATAGATTTTATAATTGCCTCATAAAATTCTGGAATATATTCTGATGTTTTATAGAGTGAACCGACAATTGAAATCATAATTGTTCTTTAAATATTTTTATTATAAATTTTTTATTTTTAAAATAAAAATAACTTGGATAAAGATGATTGTCACTTGTTCTTAATATGTTAAATTGGGACAAAATAGACTTGTTAATGTTAATCAAACTTCCTTTTTTTCCTCGGTATGTATTATATGTAACTTTTCCAATCTGTTTTTTTAATTTAATATTTGGGTAAATTTTTAAAAATTTTTTAATTAATTTAATCCGTGCTAAAGATTGTTTCAATCTAATGTCATCAACAAGATCCGTATCTTGTGTGTGAAAAAAATCTTTTAAAATAATTGATCCTGTATCAATTTCACGCTCTAAGGTTAAAAAGGTAATTGGTATTTTTTTTTTTCCTCTTAAAATTTGATACGTAACAGGTGAAAAACCTCGATCTTTGGGCAAATCACTCTCGTGTATAAGAAAAATTTTAAATTTTTTTAAAAAACTCTGTGGAATTTTTTTGCAATATCCAATTGTGATTATGATATCTGTGTTTTTTATTTTAGTTACATCATCTTTGACATCAAATTTATATTTTTTAAAATTTTTTATTTCATTTAATGAGAAATATGACCTAAACCAAATGTTTTTTTTATCTAGTAGAAAAGTAATTCTAATTTTTTTTTTCATTAAAGTAATCTTATTCAATATTTAATATTTTTTATAGACAAACAAATATTAAGTTTACACAATATTTTATCATAATTTTAAGATTGTAAGAAATGTAATTCCAAAAAAATTCATAAAATTAATCTATTTAGTTCTTTAATATTTAAAGAGCCTGATTTATTGTTTTCTAACATTTGTAGACAAAAAAATAAGATTAATTAAAATTTTTTTGTTTGTACATATAAAATTCTATACTAATAAAGTTAATGGACAACATTTCAAAATATATAGAAACTAATTTGGTAATAGAAGAGTTTACCAATCATGATAACGAAAATGGTCAAGAGATAAAAAGCTATTATCTTAATGCAAAAGCTGATGCTATTCATTGTTATTCAACCATCAAAAAGTATCTATATAAAGATAAAAAAATATTAGAGGTGGGCGGAGGTATCCATTTACTTACAAGTTTTTTAAACCAAGAGTACGATATTACTTCAATAGAACCTGGAAAATTTACCCATTATACTGATCAATTGAGAAATCAAATAATTAAAAAGAATAAACTTAAAATTCACACAACCACTTTGGAAAATTTTAAGACTCAAGATAAATTTGATTTTATTTTTTCAATGAATGTTCTTGAACATACAGATGATATTCAAAAGCATCTTAACTGCTGCTTAAATTTGCTTAAAGATGAAAATTCTTTATTATTTATACAGTGTCCTAATTACACTTTTCCATTTGAAGCTCATTTTTATAAATGGTTTATACCTTTTTTTCCAACATTTACTTTTACAAAGCTTAGAAAAAAAAATTTAATCAAGGAACTTGGTGAAAAAAAATATGAAGAAATTATTAAAAACCTAAATTTTAATTGTACTTTTCATAAAATTTATAAATTGAACATGTCTATTTCTTTTATACATCCCTTAAAAGATATATTTAATCGATTAGACACTGATAAACACTTTAGAGAAAGACTACTCAAAAACTCATCAATTAAAATTGTCGTAAAACTAATCAAATTTTTTAAATTAGAAAATTTAATGATTAATTTATTTCCAAAAAGCTTGTGTCCTTACTTAATACTAAAAATTAAAAAATTTTAAAAATTTTAGTAAAAAAACCCCCAACTGATTATGTTGGGGTTATAAAATAAATTATTAATATCTTTAAACTACAAAATTTTTTTCAGTGCATAAATCAAGCCAATTGAGCTATTAGTACTGGTCAGCTGCACGCATTACTGCGCTTCCACATCCAGCCTATCAACGTGGTGGTCTACCACGGCTCTATAGGAAGAACTA